>JAABUL010003893.1_pt1 | contig 21071 bp, 12 predicted proteins | sample 5559151 | NCBI WGS metagenome assembly JAABUL01 (sample SAMN10711876, study PRJNA513368) | rock metagenome | isolation source: Antarctica rocks | place: Antarctica: Victoria Land, Pudding Butte sud | reverse complement strand
ATTGGGTTGAGACCGAACTCGCGACACCGCCTCAGCAAGTCGATCCGAAGCAGAACGAGTGGGACAACGACGATGGTGGTTCTCGCTCCAGGGAGACTGCTCCCGAGCATGAACGGGGGGCTCTTGCCAGACCCGGTAGCGAGAACCAGTAGCACTTCGGGTGCGTGATTCGCCACGAGCCGCATTGCCCGTTCCTGCTCTGGACATCTCCACTTGAGGTTACCATTCTTGTATAGCTTCCGTGCTTCCTCGAGCAGAGCCGGGGCAGCCCATTGGCGCCGCAGTCGGTCTCGTCCAATGTTCAGAACCTTCCTGGCTGCCCTTAGTTCTGTAGCTACATCTGATAAGCCTCGCTTCCGCCCACAGACCTGCACCTCTGTGCCCGGCACCACCTTCTCACTTCCACCCATTCCAAAGAAAGTCGCCCAGACTTCCGAGGCTCGGTGGCTCTTCACAAGTTTGCCATCCCAGACGTTGGCGAAAGGGCTGACGTTCGCGTAGGCCTGCCGATGTGTGCGCAAAGAGTGATTCGACATCGAAACAAGCGTTGCTGCCAGCAAGTCTGCGCCGTCCTCGTCGATGTCGGTGTTTGACACGTCAGTGTCCTGTGCGACAGCAAAGCATTCTCGATCCGCCTGGTCGAAATGGGTGTTGATGATGGCGGAGCTCATCTGGCGCCACACAGCTGTTCCGATCTGGGGCACGCCTGCTCGCTTGCACGCCGATTTGAGGATACTAGCAAACCGCTTCGGTTGCCATCTCATTCCATCTGCATCGACCCACAGATACGGGGATATGGTGGACTTAATATCTTCTTGCCAGGCCATGGACTGCAGCACTCCAATAGGATAAGCCAGGTAATTGACCAGCAACTCTCCAAGCTCGTCTGGAAGAAAGCGGATGTTGTTGACGTTCTTCCCAGTCGTCATCATCATCTTGTGTTCGACCAAATGAATCAGGACTTTGCCGTACCGCAGTTGGATGTGCCGTAACTGCTCTGTGTTATACCACATTGGACTGAGCAGCTCGGGCGCGCGAACCGGAGGGCCAGCACCGAAGTGAATGAGCACGAGTAGTTCTCGCAGGAATTCCTGCACCATCTGCCGATAAAGGCGAATACCACTGCGACGCCAGAATAGCAGCAGGCGACCATGATCGTCAAGTCTTTCCTCCATATAGAGATTACAAAGGTGACCAGTGTTGATCACATGCTCTACAAGGACCTGCTCATGCCCGTTGAGCAATGCCAAGTTACCAGCGTGCTTGCCAAACCACCATCCCATCGTGCGCTCCGTGTCGTTCTCATTCAGATGAACGGGCGTCAGCTTTGGTATGTGATCTGCACCAAACATGAGTTTGCTATAGAGCTGGTCCTGGGCGCGTTCGAGAGCATGCTTGCATAGGTGGCGGACCTCGTCCATGCTGATGGAAATGCCCAAGTACGTAAGGGTAGTTTTCGCCAGATCCCATACTGCGGGCCGGTTGACCATCGTTACAGGCGCAATCGCAAAGAGCCTTCGCCGCCAGAGCAGCAGATGCGAAAGCGGTTTGCTCGTCGTGTTGGAAAAATACTGTCGCATCTGCGAGTCAAGCTGCTCATCGAGTCCATCGTCGGACTCCTCGCGTTCGCTGTTACTGCCGTCCCGCATGTCTACTGTCTCACAAGCACAGCGGAACACCCAAAGCTGACCGCAATAAATCAGCGCCGAGAGATGACTGTTGAACGAGCCCGGCTCCTCCCAGGCGTGGGACCTGTCGTCTATGGACAGCATCGTCGCGTAGGACAGTATCGGTGATTGGAATGGAGATCCAGCAAGATGCTGTTGAATCAGTGATTTTGCAACGGCAATGGCGGGCTCTTTGAGCAGCTCGTACTTTCGATTCTCGCTATTTCCGTTGTCTCGGCCCAACGCAGTAGAAAGGTCAGCAAATCGTTGCATGCACTGTATTTGCCGCTTCGTGTGGTGAAGGTACCGACTTGTGAAGATTTTCTCCGTGTGAGCAGATTCTCCCTCGACTCCGCTGTCCGCACTGCTCTCTTTGTCGCTGGCGACGTCACTATCGTCCTCCCCCTCCTCGTCACAGTCGTTGCTACCATCTTCGTGGGAGCTCCTGTGATCACCGCTGTCGGCGGACTGGTCGCCGCCTACACATGTTTGCCTTGTGCTCTGCTCCGGCCTCGTGGCCTTCCCCGCCAGCGCTGCGAGGCTATTAGGAAATAGCTCACCCTGCCATCCATTCCATAAAAATGTGAGCATCTGTGTCCAATGGGAAAGATATGTCTCCAATGTATCCTGCCCTATTCCACGGCGAAACGATTTGTTCTTTCGTTCAGGATCGGCAGCATACCAAAAACTGCTAATGCGAGCGGCCTGCGGATCTGTCAAACGCTGTTCTGGACCATGTTGGCACCATTTCCATGTTTCTCGAAGTATTTTTATGCTGATGTCACGAAGGTCTTTGAGTGCGGCCGAGTCTTCCGTATCAGAGTGTTTGTAAGAGTCTGCCATCTCATCCTTGTGAAGCCCTGCAACGTACCGGCTTATCCCAAGCTGTTTGATCCACAACTCCTGCCCAGCGCCTTCAGCTGTAGGGTCCGGGTTAACGTTCGCAGCGGCTTTAGCGATGGCATCGGATTCCTGTTTTTGTGCCTGCATGCGGCTCGGGAATTCATCGGCCTGCCGACTGGGTTCGCATCTGTCAACAGTAGCGTGCTCTAGATTCGGCCACTCTTCGACTGCTCGTCCAGAGTTTGACAGAGCTCGTGCTGTAGGTGTTGTTGAGCTCACTCGGAAATATTGTATGTCTCCAGTCATCGCAAAAAGTGTTTGTAGTTCGCAAGGCTCCCATGACGGCTGAATGCTGCCATGGCTATCGCGCTGCGCCTGATGTAACTTGGCAACATGACGGTTTCTCAAGACCTCACTCGTGGTCAGTTCCTTACCCGAACAGAGCTGACAGTTCCAACCTGCGTGGATGGTAAGGTGCGGAATGGGAAGGATGGGTTGCTCTTCCGCTGGTGGATGGGCGTTACGCAGCGCATCGCGTGACTTCAAGGGCAATCCAATGAGTGTTCTTACAGCTTTTTTGGGGACGCCACCTTTGCAGAAGTGACCTTTGCCGCGCAAGTGTCTTTTTATGGCACCTGCGTTGGGGTGAACACCTGCACCATGTACTCCACATACCAAAAGTTGTAAGTTTGAGTCGTAGTATATTCCCTGTATGCCAGACATTGCTCGCTTCGTCCGCTTGCATTGGAATCTAAGTATTTGCGACCCTCACGCTTGCATCGCCGTTCATTCCCGTGTGTGTTTGGCGATAGTTCTCGTGTACTCCCTTTCTTGAACTGCGCGTCAGAAACGCGCCGTAGGGTTGCGAACCCTAACGCTAACGTTTGGTGGGGAAAAGCTGAAATGCGTCGCATTTTCGCGATTTAATTTTCCTAGGAACCCCTTCGCTTTCCACAATCGCTCCCGCTCCATCTGCTGCAGCCGGCCCTGGTATTGCTGTCGCACCTCGCCCACCTTCGCCTCTCGGATGTCCCATATCCCTGCCCATCCGAACGCCCGCCACACTCGACAAACCGCCAACCCTCCGAATCTGACCCCTGCAAACCCCTCCACCCCTTCCACTCCTGCTCCTTGCCGTCCGCCTTCTCGTTCCTCCCACTGCCGAACCATCTTCGGTCCGATCGCCAAAATCCCCGCCACGCTCTCCGTCACCACACCGCCATACTTGCATCCCGTCTGCTCCGCCCCGTCCTTGATCTGCAACCAACAATCCGTCCTCCTACCCTCACACCCTTCACATCCGCCGTACATTTCCTCGACACTGCTCCCCGACAATATCCCCTTCTCCACTTCCTTGTGCGCTTCCTCCACCTTGTCACGGTCTTCCGCATACGCCCCACAATCCCGCCAATCGTGCGATACCTGCTTACCACCACGGATTCGACAAATCGTGCATCCCTCCGCCCACGTCTCCGCTTGCAACTGCCATACTTCTTCCGCCAACCCCCACTCTTCTAACAACCCTTGCTTGTGTTGCAATACCACATCTGACACCACCTCTTTATCGTCTACCGTCTCCTCCTTCCTCTCCTCCACCACCAAAATCGGCTGCTGCTCGTCTGAATCTATCCCTTGCTCCTCTGCTGCCTTCATCGTCTCCTCTACCCAAACGTCAAACAACCCTTGGAATTTCTCCTTCTCCATCTTGTGATCTCTTACACACTGGCGGTACTGCAAAAACAATCCATTCAATGATTGCACTGCCTCCAATACACGTCTTTCGCTCCCGAACAATCCCGAGTTCGTGTCGTCTCCCGATGATGCCATTGTAAATATCCTTCTCGCTTCTCGAAACTGTGTGTGGTACGATGTCTCGTCGCTCTTGCCGTCGTGATGGGGGATGGGAATAATTCAACTGGAATGCCCACATGGAATCGACGTCCTTCCCTCACCGCACTCCTTGACCCTGCATACATTTATTCTCCGATCACACACACACACCCCCGACCCCAAATTCGATTCGCTCCCCTCCCGTCCACACTCATCTGATTGGTCACGTGCCATCAACGATCGTACAACCCGCAAAACTCTTGCAAAACCTCGGACTCGACCCGTCCTGTCATCCTCGGCGTTGCTTCGTTCATATTTGATGTTTGCACTCGTTGCCTTGTTGTGGCCGAACGGAACTTCATCCATCAACGTATCCAGCTATCCTTTCCCCCAGCCTACCACACTCCCTGGGTTTTATCTCGCAGCTTGTCTTCGTCTCTCTACTACAGCCCTCTTGCTGCTCCGCCTCCACCGTCCCCCGGTGCTCTCACGTATACGTGAACACCTACAAATACTCTCGCCGGTTTGTAATAAATCCCTCCCACTCCCCCTTGTCCGCCCGCAACTGCTCCCTCTCCCCTAACAACGCTACCAATTGTGCTTCCAAATCTACCACCTTGTGCTATCGTGGCTCACTCCTTCGATGCGCGTGCCCTCGCTCTACTTTCCGCGTCGCCCGCCTCGAGCCCAACCCTCACGCAACCCTAACCCTAATCCTGCCCGCCATGTACCTGCGTTCGGGCGGCCTCATTGCTTCACCTCTTCTGATTCGCACGAACCCGTCCACGCTACGCCATGCCCTCTCGCGGGCGATCACTCTCATCCACTCGCTCTTCCTGGCCATTCCCGTTGGGGACTGCCCGCTGCTGCCCACGACGTTTTCTTCCGATTCGACCTCCCCGGCATACGCTAACGGGCTGTCTGCATACCGCCCTCTTTCGCGCGCGACGCCCTTCACTTCGCCTGTCTCGATCCCGCCTCTGTCGTCACTCTCTGACCTGCAATCGTTGGCCTGCTATCTGTCCGCGCTAATGGATGTCGCCGGCTGTGTCACATTGCGGTGCAATTCGTGTAACATGTATTACCCAAAACCGTAACACTTTGCATAACGCGACACCACCGCCACGACGGGGCCCGCATTCCCTCTCACGACGGACCCATCACTTCTCCGAACTCCCAAAACATCTGACACAATCCACTCATCTCCACTCCCCTCTCCCGTACCTTGCGTCCCATCCAACCTTTGCGACTCTCCCAACCCCCGACGCCAACCACCTTGTCGATCCCCGACTTCGCCATCGTCTCGTCCACCCATTCTCCGACCACTTCGCTGTGGCTCAACGCCATCACCGCCGCCACCGCGTCCTGCATCACTCCCCGGAACTGGCATTTCCACTCTCCTTGCTTCCGTCGGAATCGCTGACGACCGTCGTGGCTGATGTCTTCCCATGAATGGCAAACCCCCTGCGCTGCCCAACAACCACGGCAACCCGAATAATCTTCAAATTTGACCCCGACCAACCAATCCCACATTCGCGCCGTCTCATCCCGATCCTTGTCGCTGTGCGGACACTTGCGCCAATCTTGATGCCCTTCGCTTGCTCTGCTGTGCACGTAACAAATGGCACATATCCCTTGCCACGACTCGAAATGCTTCCGCAACCCCTCCATACCGTCCTCTCGGCCTAGCGTTTCCCGCCTCCGCTGCGCTTCGATCCGTTGATACTCTCGCTGCTCATGTCCGAAACGCTCCTCGGCTGCCTGCATCTCGCGTGCCTCCTCCTCTTCCCGTCGTCTTTTACGACTGATCGCCTCCGCTGCTTCTTCCTCCCCCTGTTCTCCTCCTGCCATCTCCCCTGCTCTTCCATCATCAACGTCTGCTTCATTGTCGACGACGATTCGGCGCCGTTTCGTCCCTCGTGGCCGTCCCCGACACACATCGCAACGCTCCTCCCCTACCTCGCATGCCGTCCGATCTCCTCGACCATCCATGTGCCTGTCTAACGGAATGCGTCGGCACGACTCCCCTTTCAAAAATGTCTTCATCGCCGGCTCTGCCCGCCAACCCTGCTCCACCTTCGTCTGGCCATTCCGATCCTGCCACTTCGACCGCATGACGATCGCCTCGCTGGTTAACCCATCCCGTCCCGCTCTTCCACTTTCTTGTGCGTACTGTGCCAAGTCTTCACGGATGCCGATGTGTATAACGGCTCGAATCGTGGGTACGTCGACGCCCAGCCCCAACGCATTCGTCGCCGTGAACACCCTTTCTTTCTGTCCCGTCAATTGTCGTAAAATCCCTTTCTTTTCCTCCTCGTTCCCCACTGTTCGATGGTAAACACTGCATTGCAACACCCGGGCCAACCTCCTCGCCTGGTCGATTTTCTTGCAATACACGATGATTTGACCGGGTGTGGGGTATTTTTCTTTCAACGCTTCAACCATCTCTCGCACCTGACTGTCTTCATCGTCTTTCTCATACTCGACGACACGGTATCCGATATTCGGTCGCTTGGTGTTATCTCGAAAAATGCACATGTCCTGCTCTTCCACTCCCACCGCCTGGAACAATACGGGCTCTTTGCTGGGCGGCAACGTGGCCGTCAAAAATACCACCTGTCCCCCCTTCTCCGTCATCTGACACAACTCCAACACCTTCGGTCGCCATTCCGCCGTCGAATCCAATACTGTGTGACATTCGTCGACGACGATCCGCTCCAACTGGTGCATTGTCCGCTTCTCGTCGATGAACCGTCCAAACGCCTGGGACACGGCCGATTCGGGCGTTACCAACACGATTCTGGCATGGTATGGCGGCCTCGAACCGTTCCATTCCGCACATGGAATGCCGTCTCGGTTGCATCGGTCCATGAAATCTTGCCGCAACGATATGGTTGGCACAATGACGATCGTCACCCCGTCTGCCGACCCTGCCGCCGGTAACATGAACAACCAACTCTTCCCTCCTCCCGTGCGCATCACCGCTAATACCCGTGGCGTACCGGACACGATGGCGTCTAATGCGGGCTTCTGTACGCCTCGGAACGTTGCATTGGCTCCGTACAATCGCTTCGCCTGCCGCTCGACATCCACTTCACGCATCTGCATCCATCGACGCATCTGTGCCTGCTTTCGCTGAATATCCAACTGTCGCTGCACGATCGGGTCTGCTGCTTGTCCATCCCACGATGTTTGGAACCCCAAAAACCGGTGCCAATCGACGCTGACTTTTCGAAACATGTTTCTCTCCGTCATCGTGGTCGTGGGTGACTCGGTCAACAACAAACCGTATATCATGTCTTCCATGTACCGGCTGTGTCCGGACTGCTCGGCAACGGTGTCCTCCAAACGTCGAATCTGCGGTGGCCGATTGTCGTATATGTAATCCAATGCCTCACGGACTCCATGGTCCGTTGTATGCTCCCGCTGGATGGCGGGATATGCGTGACGCCAATCCATGACTCCAATACCTACCCCAACGCGCTTCCGGGTCTCGCGCTGCATCACCCTCCTCACTCGATCCGTGTCCCAAAACCCATCAACGTTCTTGGCCTGTGGCGGTGCCGGCTTGTCTGCTTCATCCTCACTCCACTCGTCGTCGTCTCGACCCTCACCCCCGTCATGGTCGTCCTTATCATCATCCTCATCCTCGCGGTCCTTCCAATCCTCTTCGGGTTTGGGCTCCCATATGAACGGACTGTACTCGGTCTGCTGGTGGACCATGTTCTGCAACTGATCGATCCATGGATCCAACAACCACATACTGTACACCACCAACTCACCAATCACGTGCGGAACGTATCGGTGCACGATCTTGGACTTCTTGCTGGCACTCCACCCTTTGTGATATGATGTAACAAACTCCACCATTCCATTGTCGATGAACACTCCCCTTTGACCTCGTCCTTCCGGTCCGTTCTCTGCCTGAATGCTGATCAACTCCGTCGCCCTGGCTGGTGATCCCGCTGTCAAATGCACCACCACGGCCATCTCTTCCTTGAACCGTCGGACGCTTCGGAAATAATCTTCCACCGCCTTCTCATTCCACCGTATGTCGTCCCGCCCCTCCACTTCATCCAACGTATTGTGGACAAAACGACGTTCGATGTCTTCCTCGGCGAACGATCTCCTCCACATCCACCGCTCGCCGTCGATGGGGAATTTGTTGCGGCTGTCTCGTAAAAAACCCCAACCCTCGCTTAACTCGGCTGCGTTGTCTGCCAACTTCGTGATGTCCAATACTGGCAACGGATGACCGTCGCTCACAAACAACAAATCCTTTCGTAATCGGGCATTGACGGTATCGTACAATCCGTGCACGACGGTCCGGATGTCATCCATGCTAAATCGGATGCGGCTGACCAACACATTCTGCCCTTCCCACGCTACGGTACCGCTGGCCTTGGTGGTCATTCGAATCTTCAACCCATACGTCCTTGTCCTCAAAATCCGGTCCATGGGACTGATGCGACCACCGAATTCCCGCAACGTCATGAACCGCTAGACCAATGCATCCACGCCTTCTACCGTGGATCGTGCTCTGTCTTTTGCTTCTTGCTCCGACAATCCGCCGGCCATTCCAACCTCGATACTATCTTGTCGCATTCGCCATGCCCGATACACAACCAACGCCCGCATGACGCTCACGATGGCGGACAAAACGGGCATGTAATTCAACGCCGACTTCCAACTGCCGCTCTGCGTATCAACACCCAACACGGCCAACCCACTGATGATGCCGCTCTCGAACTCGTCATCCCGCAATTCATGATCGAACATGTTGATCCAAAACGACGAACATGCGTCCTCGATGGCTTGACGGCGCTTGGCCTTCGCCACCGTTCGATCGCCACGGCTACTGTCATTCTGCGACGTTTTGGAATCGATTTGGGTGGCATCTCGCAACTTCTCCAAATGCCGGGCCTGTCTTTCCGTCATACGATGTTTTGGTCGCTCCGTCTCTGATGCCGTCCGCCATAAATATCGCAATATGTGCACCCAACTGTCGCTGTACTTCCGGACCGTCTTGACCTGTTGACCGGCGTAAAACAGCCTTTCGTTGGTTTCTGCTCCTGTTTCTCGACGATTGACCGACTCCAATGCTGCTTTACTGACCATTTCGGGCCTGCTCGTGGCGAATGCTGCTCGGATTAATCGTCTTGTGCCACGGCATGCATCCTCCAATTGACGTTCGTCACTCTCCCTACCCTCTGCCTTTTGGATGTATGCTTGGATCTGGTCTTTGTTTGTGAACTTTGACAAATGTCCTGCCCATCCGGTGAACGACAACCATGCATTTGCTACGTAACGGTTGCTGTCTCCTTCGATTGTTCGTGCGGATTTGGCCTCTTTGATGTTCGCCTGGTACTGTGCGAACATGGCATCTGCTCGTCCCGGTACACTTTGATGCTGCCGTCGATGATCATCGGATTCGTCGGTTGCAACAACGTAATATCGCTGCCAACTGCGAACTGTAAAAAACCGCTGGCACGATACGCCACTTTCCCACACGCGGTTGGACGTCTCTCGGTGGCGCTCGCCCGTACGGCCGCCCTGCTTCTGCTCGTTCTCCCAGCCATGGGCTTCCTTGCAATGCCTCTGCATCCATGATGGCCTTGCTCCACGACAAATGTACGCACAGATGCTCCGCTTGCCATCGACCCATCGACATTGGTACGCATCCCGAAACACGGGAAAATGGGCCAATGGCGGGCCCCCGGCTGGCGGATATTGGACATCGTTGGGGTGTCGGGCAACATCTTTGATGCCGTGGAACACGCTGACGATGCTTCTTCGCTTGACTTCGGAAACGTCCTTGTGTTTTTTGCGTAAATGGCCTTCAAAATATTTTGGGACAATCGCATACCTGCATTTCTTACATGCAACGATTCTGTTTTCGGGGAAATGTTCAAACAATGTGTGGAAATCGTCCATGACCGAACGATGCTCCTTATATGGCCGACGGCATCTGACGGTTCTCATTGCATTAAATGCAGCGGTCCTACCTCTCCTATTCCTCGTATCATTTGTTGTGATCGACTCACCGTGCCTACTATCACTTCGCTTGATATCGCATCGGGTTGGATCGCTTGCTTGTGTGCTGTTTCTGCTACACGGGGCGTGGACGTGCGTTGCGGGCGGCCTGTCATATTGCGGGGAGCGGGCTTCCCCCTGGGATTCCTACGATCCTGCTCATCTTTCAACACGGCGATCCAACGTCAATACCCATGTTTTCCGCATATCAAACCACAATGATCCTTTCACAATAATCATGGCCGTATTTTGGTACAATCGTGGGTCAGTTGAAGGCACGGGCACCATACTTTTTTGCGCAAGCAAGTATGATCAAACTAGGGTTACATTTGTGTGGTAACCCTAGCCTCCACCAAAAAAGGATACCATACTTGCACGTCGGAACATGGATAGTTGAAGATGCGTTAGTACGGGAGTTTAAAGCGATGATGAGCATCCTCGAGAGACGACCCCGGCATAGTGATGAACCTTGAGAAAGAACATGTCCGATAGAGCGGTGGCTGAACCAATGCAGCTGTCACATATTCGAAGATATCGGCGCTTTCGAGCGTACAGTGTCAGCATTCGATACGGCGAGGTTCAGCGGCGAGGTTTCAGGACTATTCATCGAGCTTGAAGACCATCAAAAAGAAAATCATCATAGGAAATGGAGGTGGAACGCTACAGGCTTGACACGCCAATTTTACATTGACGGATTCGGTCCGTTCGTGACTCCGCATCCAATCTAACGGAACGGATAGAGATGGCGGATCTCTTCACGAGCGTCGTATAAAATTGATGATCGTCCATCATGGCGCAAACGGCTGCTTGCACTTGTGTACCGGACTGGGCACCATGATGAAGGATGTGAACGGATGAGAATGGCACTCTTTCAGCACAAGTTACAGCATCCGATGTCATCCCTTCATTGTCTTGTACACCGCCATAGTGGTCGATGTCAAATTCGCCTTCTTGCCTCGCAATTCCAAGCCCTGCCTTCCACTTGATCGTATCACCTCCACTCCATTTGTACGCTTCTCAAAGTCTTTCGATGCTTGTTTCCCGGGTTTGACATGCTGAGATTTGGAGACAGCCGTCGCCGACTCCAAATCCTCCAGATCCTGTTCAGTTTGTCGAAGTTTCCGCCTCAACTCTAATTTTGCCTGAATCTCCGCTTCCAGACTGGACTCGAGCTCCCGTATAAGAATGTCCTTCTGCCTCACGGCGTCCATAAGTTGTAGTTCTCGGCATCGGTGCTCCTCCACGTTCTTCCCGTCTCGTTGAAAGCTCGCGGTGGTATAAGCGTCAGAAGCTGACTGACGTTGCTGTCTGAGCGCTGCGACCTCCTCCCTGGACTGATTCAGATCATTCTCTAGCGATCGTATGGCTACTTCCTTCTCATTAATCTCTGTTCGTAATTCGTCTAAGCGGCGGCTCATAGGTAGCCTGGATCTCTCGCTTGGTTGGGTACACAACCCTATTGAACTTTTCGAGACTGTAGTCGAACCACCGGGGACCTCCTCTCCAATCTCCTCCGATGTACTAGATAGTGATGGTTCTCGAGAAAGGGCAGCGCCTGCCGTCCTGAAGACTTCTTCTTGGTATGCGAGCTTCTCTGCGCTCAACTTCTCTTTTTGTCGTGCACGATCTTGCTGAACAATACTCTGCCACCTCTCAGTCACAGGCTTGGATATTTTGGCCTCCATATCAGCATGTGCAAGCTCGAACTAGCGGTGCGTAGACGATTCGAAAGCTGAGAGGTGTGCTGAACATATTTGGCACAGGTGGGGGTAGCTACTTGTCGCCCTCCATCACCATGCAAACAATGTGTTGGTTATTCCGTCACATGCCTGTTCTCTCCAAAGTCGTCGTGTCCGAGCGAATCACCGCACTCCACGTTGCAATTTAGCTATCCGGTGGACGCAAATGCAGTGGCGCGGCACCTGAGCCACATCAGCTTTATCAATAGTCAGTTAAGCTCCGCTGCAGTTGATTCTGTCAACGGCGCGAAATGTCAGTGTCGCTTTGGTTTTGCTCAGACGGCTATTTTGAATGCTATGGCTATCTCTGGTACAGTAGCCGCCGATTCCACCATTTTGCAATAGGGTAAAAAACGCTCTCTGCCGTGTGCGACGCACTAGTATGCAGGTGGGTGATTGTACGTGATGCCAAGGGCAAAGCTCTAGCAAATGAGATTGTCTGCTTTCAGCCGCCAAGCCTCCCGTGGACGAGTCGTAATGGTTCTCAGCTACCACGTGACCCACTGACAGCCCTCCCCGTCATGCATAGGTCAGAATCAGAGACACCGTGAACTGCAGCCCCTTCTAATTCACTACATACTGCATGGAGGCCTACTACAAGAGACTCGGTACCTTCATGCAACATCACATCTACTGTAAGGACTTCTGAGACTGATCTGTCTTCAGCAGGTGGCTATGAAGAAGTTAATCGATAACATCGTGCTTATCATCGAGTCTTGCTTGTTGGAAGGCTGAAAGGACACATTAACAGCCCAGACGGTAATGCCCCACGTCCCCTTCTACCGGGGTGGGACTCTGCTCCTCGACTGCGAAATACCGCTGCCATACCCCGGTCTTATAAATCCTCTGGCATGGCTGCTGATCATGCTATGGTAAAACCCGCCTCGCCCTCTCCGACCTACGATATCCTCCGCGTCTCTCTGGGTTAACCTATTGATGGCTTTCCTTTTGGTGCTCCTACATGACTTTATAATGTCTACATACGTACTGGCACCCGCTTGTGGCTCGTGGATTCCGACACTGTAAACCGTCTCGATATACTAGTAATCCTGGGATCGGCGGCGAACTGGCACTTGCATACTGTACGTCCCCGGGGGTTCGTGCAATGTCCGGAATGTTCTCCACTTGTTCGATGATACTCTGACGCTCCTTTGCCTGGATCTGTCGGTGCTGTACTCGGATGTGGCCTTCTACCTGGCTAGGGACGATTCCGAAATGGCACTGCTTGCATATTACGACTTTGTAATCATTTAAATACTCCAACAACTTCTCAAATGGATCCATACTGTAATGGGCCTGCGATTCGTGCTACTACTCTGGTACGGTGGGTACACTACTACACACGCGCCCGCACGCGCCTCCGCGACGCCAATTAAACACGCTCCTTGCCTCGTCCTCGGTCGCCTTGTATTGACTGGGCGGCCTCTACTGTGGACTGTGCGGCGCCGCGCGGGTGTGGCCTGTTCGCGGAACTTCATTCTGTCCTACCGCTTTGTTGCGACGACGATATCAACCTAGCCGTTGGGTTTTTCATACCAGACGTTGCAATGATATCCAGCGATTTCGGTTACATTGTATTTGCCCGAATTTTAGACAATTCTATCGTGTTTCTATGAAAGAATCCGACCCATGGAATCCGACTCTGTGAAACCCTAACCCTAGGATTTTTTTGGTGAGAGAATGAAAGAAGTCGACTCGAATTCCACGTGGAATTGTAGGTAGCCTAACCCTAAGACGTTACAATGATATCTAGCGATTTCGGTTACATTGTATTTGCCCGAATTTTAGACAATTCTATCGTGTTTCTATGAAAGAATCCGACCTATGAAATCCGACTCTGTGAAACCCTAACCCTAGGATTTTTTAGTGAGAGAATGAAAGAAGTCGACTCGAATTCTACGTGGAATTGTAGGTAGCCGTTAGGTTTTTCATACTAGACGTTATAATAATATCTAGCGATTTCGGTTACATTATATTTACCCGAATTTTAGACAATTCTATCGTGTTTCTATAAAAGAATCCGACCTATAGAATCCGACTCTATGAAACCCTAACCCTAGGATTTTTTTAGTAAGAGAATAAAAGAAGTCGACTTAAATTCTACGTAGAATTATAGGTAGGCTACCCTCGGCCGCCCTAGCTTCTAGTACCCCCTCTGCTATAAGGTGTACTAACTAGCTTACGTACGAGTAGATAGACTCTCTAAAGTTTCTAGAGGCGGTTACATACTACTAGAACACCTATAGAGGCGCTAGGGCGAGTATACGGGTCTATAGAGGTACGAGAAGGAGACCGTTAGAAGGAGACCGCCCTTTTAGCCCTAGGGTCCGTACTTAGGGTACGGCATTTGCGGTAACCCTAATAGAAGGATACCGTCCTTCGCGCTATAATAGCGCCTAGATATAAGTATAGATATAGATACCTCCTACGAGGTCCTCCTATATACGTTACGTATAGTAGAGCCTAGACTCTATAGACTTTAGGGGGCTTGAGTTAACCTAACGACGGAACTAGACTAGGAATAGTAACTAGTTAGCCTTATTTTCTTTACTTTTCGTCTACTCGTAGATGAGAATGACTTAATAGAAGAATTTAATAGACCTCCTTATCCCTTAGAGAGTAGTAGAGGAGGTAGTATTTAGCGCGCTCTAATAGGATAGTAGCGGAAACAGTGCGCACAGCAATGGTATGATGGTTTGCTACAGCCGAAATGCCAATCGCATGCTGCAGACTCTTGCAGAGTCAAATCCAGGCAGTGAAAATAGTGCAGGACTTTCGCTTTGGCCTGCAAGCTTTAGCGGACGATCTCCAGTCTGGCGCGCTTCAGCGCCGCTCTTTCGCTGTCGCTTCCCTCGCCGCATTGCCATGGTAATATATACATGTCAGCGAAGGCGTCACCCAAATCGGGCGGCAATGGAGACATCCTCATTGGCCGTGTTTGCATTGAGTGTCCCCCCAGGAAGCGAACTGCGTGTTAACAGCAAATGAAGAAAGGCTTTCATCACGCGTAGGAAGCACGACGTCGAGACCTCCGCTTCTCTCAACAGGTCGATCGCCCACTGATGAAGGTACAAAGTGGTTGTGATCATGTGCGCAGAGCATGAGCTTGATTTGAGTTAGCACACGACTACAAAATGCAGTGAGGATCACATGCCGAAACTTGTTTGGGAGCTCCCGATTGTGACGAGCGCCGGCGTTTTTGTCTACTCTTCAATCACATATCAAGACCCTCGCATCTCAATGATACAACATCGCTCATGCCGACAAACATTACATTGACCGTTGGTTTGAGCACCTAGTCGCTAGTCTGGTTTCTCTAAATCGCAAGCACGGTGCACTGTAAGATGTGAGCAGCAACATGAGAATACAGCACGAGAGACCAGCGAAGCGAACCTAACCATGCTTGCAACGTAAGAATGACAACTAGGAAAGACCCTCACAATATAGATAGGAGCGGCCATAAATCAAAAAGAGTGCTCAATCACTAATGCATGGTACTCCAATCACTTTTTGCCTAGTTTCTATTTCATCTGCGGTCTACGAGCGGGATCTAGCATTGCTTAAGACTATAATGTGTCAACCGGTGCCTCGCGAGCAACCACGTCAATTTGCTCATCGATCACACGGTTGGCATATCGAACTAGTCCCAGGCGCTGTGCGAAGGACCGACATAAGCGAAGCTCCTGTCCCGAATCAAGAAAAATAGCTCCAAGAATACTCTCGACCATGTCAGAGAACATCTTATTGATGCCCAATTGCTTGAGTTTTACCCAAGGATGACAAGCGCCACGCTCCAGCTCCTTTTTGATAGCTTCTTGAGACTTACAGTAGCGAGCTTGGACATCTTGGTGTATGGCTGCTAAGTCGGGGTGGAAGTCGAGATAGTCAGCGAGTGAGCGCTCGTCAGTCTCTTCAGTTTCTGTTGTTGCCGCATCGATGCCACGATGAGTCTCCACGGACCTGAGATCGAAGCAGAAGAAACCGAGTATGTCTGCGTTGACTATTGCAGCCTTGATTTGGGTCATACGGCCCTGGGTGAGCGTGTCGGTATGTTTGGCTAGCAGCTCTGCTACCAACATATCCAGCACAGCATCGCCCAGAAACTCGAGGCGTTCGTACGATTCTGTCCTCGATACCCGAGCATACGACGGATGAGTCAAAGCTTGCGATAGCAAGCTAGCATTCGAAAAACTGTATCCGATCAGCGCCTCGACTTGTTTGCGTTTACCGGAGAGTTGTCCACTCGTCATTGTCTTGTCATGCGCGTGCAAAGATGTTGACATCGCTGGAAGAAAGAGACCAATACATCTTCCGGCTCCTTCTATGCCTGCTTCGAGCCAAGCAGCACCAATCAGAGCCTCAAGTACGTCCGCAAGTGACTTGGACGAAACCTCTCGCGCGGGCTGAGTAGCTTTTTTTGATGGTAATGTCCATCGACGATAGTCAACAGGTTCGCAGATGATGTAACGACCGAGACCTGTGCGAATCGCCGCGCATGCCAGTGTAGCATTACACACCAGCAATGATCGTCGTTGAGACAGGTATCCCTCCGGCCAGTTGGGATAGGCATTGAAAAGGTGGCACGAGGTAACGTACTTGAGTACACAGTCACCTAGAAATTCAAGCCTCTGGTAATTTCTTGGGCGTTGAGCAGATGGCGCAGTGACCGCGGATCGAATGTAATCTCGGTTGAGCAGACCCACATCGCGTAAAACATCGTTCCGCAGTCCGTCGACCCGAGTATAGTCCTGTATATGCTGGAGGATATCAGGCATGAAGAGCCCAACCCTCGCCCATGACACAGCTACAGAATCAACGGCGCAGTCATGCAGTGCGAATGTCTCTGTCCGCACTTGCCGAATGTTGTAGGAGTTGGCTGCAATATCTTGCTCGATCGCAACCTGTGGCTCCACTGCAGCCGAGAAGTTTCGCCTTTTTGGTAGTCGCATGCATACGACCTTGTCTTCCTCAGTCCATTGACGGAACAGGTATGGTGTGTCGTCTCTCGATGCAATCCGTACAAGACTCTTCAGCTGCTTGCCACAGAACTGACTTGCTGGGCGGGTCGTAACGTCATGACACCACGCCTCATCCTCTGACGGCTCAAAAAAAGTCAGGAGCTCGTCGTCTACCCGCCAATGACGTCTTGAGCGAGGTGCTCGATATAGAGCGCTCGTGAAACTGTGCATCTCGCGTAATAGTGGCGAAGAAGGCCTCTGACAAGGGCCTGATTGGCCGAACTGGATTTTGAATGTGGTCTGTGCGTCCCAATACAGCTTGAGCGTTGGCGGCACTGACGGCTGCCGATATGTGTTAAGGACCACGTGTGTCGGCGGACCGTGTTCACAACAAAGACTGGATGAAGGCGTGATCTGAATCTCGAGCTTGTGCCAATCTTCATTCGTTGACTCGGCCCACAAGTCCAGATACTCAATTTGTAATCCAGCAGGTGGTGCTGTTTCTTCCAGACCTTCGTTGATGTTCCGTTCCTGGCATATCGGGAGGAGATGATCGTTGAGTAGGCCAGCTTCAAACAATGCTGCATATGCATGGAAGGCGGCGTCTTTCTTTGCGGCCTTCTCTGTTCGCCATGCCCGCTTGCTCGAGGAATGTCTTGCGTGTGCGGGTATGCTGGAAGGCAACGTGACGCTACCGTGGATTCGCCCTTTCTCATTTTCATGAAAGGTGAATTCTGGCGTGAAATCCATACAAATTCTCTGCTGAAGCTGTTGACAAAAGTGGTGCAGGTGCTGGAGCGTAGAGTCTGCGTCAAGTGTTGCCCTACAAGGTGTCAGCGCGTCTAACCTTGAGACAGAACGACACTTTCAGCCAACTGGTACTGTCATGAGCAAATTAACCCACCCTGTTGACTCCACTCTGAGTACGTAGTCCATGGCTTCGTCTTCTGCCTCGATACGACGGCAAAGGTCTGCCTGCTCACGCTCTTCTTGGCATAGAGCAGTGAGCTCCTCCTCGAGTTCTTTCCACCGAGCTACTTTGTCCTGATCGGCGTTGACTTCGAGCAGCATACCATAACGCGAACGCTGATGTCTTGCTCGACCTCGTCTTTGGATATATGATTTCAGATTCGTTGGGACGTCGAAGCAAGCAACCACATTGCAAGCCTGGACGTCGATACCTTCCTCGAGGACGCTAGTAGCGACGATGATATTGGCCTGACCTCGACGAAAACTCGCGAGAGCCTGTTTTTGGGATCGACGATCAATCAATTCTGTTATGGCAAACTTCCGGCCAGAAAACCTAGAGCCGCCTACACTGGGAACGCATCGCAGTCTTCCGTTCGCCGCTGGGTGATTGCTGAGCAATGAACTCAAAACACTGGCTACGACTCTCCGCTCGACAAAGACTATACCGCAAAGATCGCTGCCATTGTTCTGCAGAAGGTAGTCCAGTAAGCACTGCACCTTGGGCGATATATGCAAGAGTCCTATGCCCTCTGGCTGACAAGCCTGTTCCACTCGAGCACTGCTGAAAAGGGTGAGAAGAGTGTTCACTGGCGTATGCGTAATGTCCAGTCGAAGATCCTGAGAAGTGCTTGACTTGTCGCGCAGACATGTGACAGTCTCGCGTATGAAGAAGTCCGCAGCACAAGCACCGAGGTCCACAAGAATATGCTTGGCCGTGTCGTAGAATTTCCTGAGCGTACGCTGCACGTCTTGGAAGGCATTACGATTCGACGTGTCCGGCTCAGTGGAGGCAGCGCATATTGATGCATGCTGAGTGATGGCGCGGTCCAGAGCTTGAAGCCCAGCGCTCGTGGGCTCGTCCTGGATATTCATGACATTGTATCGAAGGATGCGACATTCAGGACGGAAAACGTGTCGTATGAAATCTGCTCGCTGGAGCCGGGGCGTGACACTCACAGAGTCCAGATTTGCTTCGATCGTGCTGTCTCTGCGTCAGTGGCGAGAACTGCAATCGTGATTCATTCACTTACGCAACAGAGGCGAGACTTGAGGACATAATCAAACTGGCCGATAGGCCAAGAATGTGAGGAACATTGGCACCAGTCGTCTTGAGTTCGTGGTAGAAATTTCTCATGATGATGTTGGCGGGATGCTTCTTGATACAATGGTGTGCTGGGAGCGTTCAGTGTCGCACCTTCGGCGAGAGATAATGGTTACCTTCATCGAATACGAGTAGAGCAAGCGAGGTGAGCCGAATGAAACCGTGTCGCAAGGCGTCCATCAGCACGGCGTGCGTGGATACAACTACACGGACCTGATCCAGTGCTGCGTCCCAGATGCTCAGCTCGCTCCATTTATCCACGTTGTCTTGGCCGTTTAGCAGTCGCATCTTATATGCCGGCATAGCTTGCCGTAGGAAACCATGCTGCTGTATACAAAGCTCAACGCTTGGAACAAGAAACCAGATACGCTAGAAGTCATCAGTAGACGTGCATACCGAAAGCGGCTCTTCTCGTACCTTATCTTCAGCACATCTATCCAATTCTGCTTGAATTCTTAGCACGGCTCTGTAACCACCATCAGTAGCTAGATTTGTAAGGATGTTTGCTTCTACTCACACATGTGTCTTCCCGCTGCCCGTGTCCATCTAGTGGACGGAAGTAAGAATCTGTTTGAAGCGTAGCCTGAATGGAACCTACCACGATGATTCTATTGCCTTCCATGCTTCGCTCAAACATCTCTTGCTGATATGTTCGAGTGTGGTCAAGGTAGGACACTGCCGCCATCGTGAATGTTCTCGGCTTGACAAGCGCGAAGGATGGTAGAAGAGGTGCTAACGATAAGCCTGTTGCGGAGTGTCTGCACTGCAAGGACTTTTGCGAGACAGTGGAGGTCAGTATCATCTGCGGTGTGATATAGCCACGGCAGATTGTAGAGGTGGCAGCCTGGGCCGGCTTTTCGAACGCGCGATCCGGGTATTGGTGTGCTGGCAGCATTTCTTTGGTCTGCACGAATATGCATGGCTATTCTTCGGGTTCGAAAGCCTCCAGACGTATTGCATGCCTTCCGGTAGCTGTGAGGCTGCACAAAGCAGCGTAAAGAAAAGTTGTCACTAATAGTGGTGTGATGCTGCATTGCTTTTGGGATGTTTCTCTGATTGCATCCAGTAATCATTTGATTGGCTAGTGCCCAAATGCACAAAGGAGCTTGGCAACAACATAACGCGATGCCAGGAATTCGTCACAACTGCTTGATTCGACAAGATAGTGATGCATACATCAACACTTCATTCTGTCCATGAGACTCGCCGCCCAAGCGTTCAGATGTAGAACATCTTCTCCCTAATGGCGTCATGCAGTGCCACTTGCCTGCTCAGGGGAGGCACGCTTGCACTGCTGCTCGATACACTTGCTGGCGCGGCGCTGCTCGATGGCGGAGCGAACTGCTCAGAAAGATAGCAGCGTGCTCGCTCGCACACTAGATCAGCATAGTATGCGGGAGGACAGATGCTGACTGCTGATGTAGCACGGCCGAATAAGTAACATAATCCGTGAGTTATCTTCTCCAAAGCATCCGCTGCACTTGCTTGACCCTGTCCAGAATTGAGCTTTCTTATCACCTCATCGTAAATGACATAGTAGTGCGTAGGTTTTGCAGTACCATGTAGGGCCGTATGTGCTTGGAGGAAAAAGTCCCAATTACAGAAGTTCGTCACCCCGCGATCAACAACGAGGCCGTGCTTCGCGTTGCCAGTTCTGTCTGCATCCTCTTCCTTGGTTGGATAAAATCGCGTGTGGTGTCGCTTCCCTACAATGATGATTGCCAGCCTTGGAATACCTTGATTGACTTCTGCCGGTGAATACATGTTGCTGATGGCTTTCTTGATCGCCGGGAGCTCGTCATCCAGTACTTTCTGGTATTGCCCTTCGGATACACCATCGCGATAGAGGATGAGGTTGGCGGGCAAGGTTCTGGTTTTCGACCGCCATAACCTCAGTTGTCCTTGGAATAGCTCGGTCAAATCAGTTATC
>JAABUL010003892.1_pt1 | contig 21071 bp, 24 predicted proteins | sample 5559151 | NCBI WGS metagenome assembly JAABUL01 (sample SAMN10711876, study PRJNA513368) | rock metagenome | isolation source: Antarctica rocks | place: Antarctica: Victoria Land, Pudding Butte sud | reverse complement strand
TCTTTGTGAAGGGCCAAGACGCTAAAATTTAGCCTCGGGACACATATGTTGGTGGGTGCTCAATTGGTTCTAGTGTCCGAATTATTATGAAACCCGCGTGCCTCGTTACTCCGTATCCAACTCGATCATCGTAAAATCAGAGAAATTATCAACTACCCGAATGAGGCTAGATCTGCAACGGCGACTAGGTCTGCAGGCCGACGGTAGATTAGGCACGGCCCCTTGGGGGCCATCTGAAAACTCTGCCACCTCAGCTCCTGCACTCTCGGAACTCATAGCGGGCAAATGCATCAATCACTGTGTCCGAGCCTCCGAGGCTGATCTTTGCCCATGCTCTCACTCTCTCGGATTGACATCACAATCGACAGTGACCCATGCGTGCCATGTTGCTGTGCTCTTCTATGTCTGGTCACTGCCTTGCATACTCTGGGCGACTAGATCTTTCAACCAATAGCAGACAAGATGAAAGCCTCGACTAAAACGTATCGGGAGAACGTGTTTGAATCCACACGACCTGACCTATCTTGAGGAAGGGTAGACCGAATGACACTACACCATCCTCTGCGCTTTGCGTCCCCTTCGCTCTCTAGGCGCTTACGGCTTGCATTCGATGACCGCGTGGTGCCTGAGACGAGCGTCCACCAAAGCAGCGCCTCCATCAGCTGAGTCTTCCATCATCCGTGTCTCATGCAAATGCGGGTAGCAGTTTCTCAATTTAATGTCCTTTTTAAGTCTTAACCCATCCCCCCCGCTCCCAGTCCTAAAAACGATCATCTGCTGAGTGAATTGAAATCAATGAAGTAGCTCCCTGCGCTATGGCATATTTACTTTCATTCCTTTGTACCTAACCTTTGCCAACCAAAACGGTCCTCTGTCAACTGCGATTCCGATTCCGGTTCTGGCGCCAAGCTTGCAACATCACATGAAAACGAAGAGGTATCAGACAGTGTCAAGCCTTCTCTAGACGCCAGCTCTTCTTCACAGCAATTGTGCATTGCTCGTGTTCCATCAAAGACAAGGCCAGCATCTAGCGGGCCTGGTCCCAATTCTAGACAAACCAGAAGACCCAATTGGCTTGAAGCTCTTTAATGACAAAAACAGCGATTGTGAAGATCCAGGCGAGTATCAGGTGGATGTCATAGCTGTTCATGGACTTGACGGCCATAGAGAGAGCACATGCACATGCAGTGAAGGAGCCAAACAAGGCTCTCAACCTGACCTCCTCTAGCTCCGTGATTTCCTCCCTCAAGATTTGCATGGTTCGAGGATCTTCACTTATGGCTACAATTCACAAGTACTGGCGAGCCGGTCAGTAAGTTGGATCGACGACTATGCCCTTAAGCTTTTGGGCGATCTCTATATGTTCAGAAAGTAGTACAAGGTTGGTAAACTCTTAGACTTCGTCTGAACGAAATTGAATCTCCCATATCCTATCAGCCTGTAGTGTTCAGGGGCACTGTTGTTAAGCAAGCACCGAAGAAGACCGATAGTCTACAATCACGGCACGGTACCAAATGTGTTGATGTTGGTGACATTTTTTGTACAATTCAGGCAGCGCTCCGTTTGTTGCGCGTCGACAAGCCACACTGTCATGAAGCAATGTACGGTAGCCTTGCTAAGCAAACGTACGCGCAGCTTGACAGGATATGGGACAAGTCGGAAGATTTTCTGTGTCGAAAAGGTGCTGATGTACGAGGCAGGAATCCCCAAAAATATTAGTTGCCCATTCACTGGGCGGCATTGTCTCTAAAGAGGTTCACGAAGTACTACCACGTAAACGTTCTTCGATATCTTTCGGAACAGGATCAGGAGGGTTTCAAGGGTACCGACTTGGGCCTGCCAACGCCACTAGGCTTCGCTTTCATTGGGAATGGCCCAAGGCGACTCAAATCCAGTGATTATCTTCTCGAAGCAAATCTTGTGGACTTGGAGTAACGAGAAAACAGGGGACGTACCACATTGTCCCGGACTTCTGCATCTGGCTTTGTTGAAGGATTGCAACGCTTAATCGACAAAGGTGCCAAGCTCGACGTAGTAGACGACCTTGGCTGGACGCCGCTACATTATGTTATAGCCCAAAGCCAGGATCCTGAAATGGTCGATTGCTTGCTTAGGAACGGTGCTAATCTCAAACATCCGTGACAATGACAAGCTCACACCTATGGAACTTGCGAAAAAGCACTCGAAAGAGCATGCGAACCCTCAGTTGTCGGAGATCATTCAGATTCTAGGGAGAAAGATGACGGAGATGGCTTTGTTGAAGGCTGAAAGGAAGAAGGCGCACAAAAGTGGATTGGTTTCGCACAATATGTGGGAATCGTGAAAGGGGGAGGGGGTATCTGGAGGTTTGTGTGTACCTCTCCTTTCGAAGCGCATATAGGTTTGATTTCTCCACTGGAAAAAAACATGATATCTCGTTGGGAAATTCAGTCAGTCTCTCTATTTGTATCATGACCTAGCGTTGGTACCTTTGACCACGTAGAGCGGGAGTGGCGAACGGCGCCTAATTCATATAAAAGATGTTACGTCAGTAGCTGTTCAACTTATCCACTGACGTCTCAACACAGCTAGACTCCAAGGGCCAGCATGGACAGGATATAGCGACCCGAGATCTACAAAGCAGGACCAAAGATCAAGTCGGAGCGGCACCCTCAGCTTGAGACCTTCGGATGTAGCATCCGAATGTTAGGCCCAATTTGGCAGAATCAAATGGAATGATCGAAGAAATTGGTGGTCGAAGGAGGGAGTATTGCGGTTTAATGACTGCCCGTTTGAAGCTCTGAGTGTGGATGTTCGCCGTATATGATGACTAGTCATACTTTTTAAAGTTTAGATGAAAGGATTGGCGACCGGAGACGAGGCCTGATACGACTATTGAAGTAGCGAATTGACCGATTGGTGTTGACCATTCTGTGGGGGTTTATCCATACTGATGGGGAGTATGTATACAACCGACTCTATTGTGAGAACAGAATGTCTTTTTGGATATTAATTAAGAGGAAGTTGGTCGTATGGCTCATCACTACTGATTCGCTCTTCAAAGTCCCACTTACGCTCCCATATGCTATCGAAAGTTACTGCAAACGCTCCAAACGCCGAAACCTATCCAAACCGAACGACATGGCTGTCAGACATCCACCTCGATCTCGATCTGCTGCTGCCGTTCCCACAATCGGTTGGCCGCCCCAACAATGATCTCAGCCTTTAGCAGGAGCTTCTGATGATATTTCGCCTCCTCATCTCCATGCAACCGTGACTTCCTCGGCTGAGCAAGCAGTAGTATCGGTATCAAGTACTTCGCATCAGCCTCGGCGACAGTCCTCAGCCCTTTCAACCCGTTTTCCCAAAACACCCTCGCAGTCCGGCTCTTCACGAAAGGTATCTTCGCTAGCTCTAACAGATCAGCCCTGGCACCCGCCTTGAGCCGGTCACTCATATGTTCCAGAGCGGCCTTGAGCATACCCCAGCCCATCTTGTCGCAGAAGTTGATCATTCCCGCCGCGAAGCCTTCGCAGATCTGAGCTAGAGTCTGGACGAAGCCTCGAGGTACTTCGTATTTGCGGGCGACGACATGTATGGGTATCTCGTTACAGAGGTCGCGGAGTTGTAGGGCGGCGTAGAAGCGGCGATAGATCCGTGCTGTCTGAATTTCTGCAGGATTTCTTTCCGGGAGAGCCTTTGCGCTGTTTGCCCTGGTCTTTGTTAGACCCACCAACTTTGTATTGAAACGGGCACCTCACATTCGATTGACCAATCCAGGTTTGACGCCCACGAATTCAAGGACCCGGAGGCCGCTCTCGTCTAAGCTTTCTATCTCTCTACGGAACACTGGCCAATTGAGATCCGCTGACCCAGGACTATAGACAGGTGTGAAAGTGTAGAAGATGTGCATTTCTCCGTCCATGACAAACGCACGGAGAGCTCTTCGAAGCTCATCGTGCAAGAAAAGACCATCTTCGGGGGTCAGGAAGGCCGCCACGGTAGCTTGGCTTAATAGGGTCGCTTCGTATGAGCCATGATTGTCCAAAGTGATGAGGCCTGAAGCCATCAGCTCATCCAGCGTGGCAGTCACCATGTTGTTCAGTTCCGTGCGATCCATCGTGTGGTATAGCAGAGTTCTCTGCACGTATTCTTGTATTGCTGCCAGATGAGTAGCTAGATGGATGGTGATGACTTCCAAGAGCGCCCTGTTTTCGTTAGTATGGACTTGATCTATTATACAACATTCTGACAGGGCGTAGATTTGAAGAACAAGACTATTGCAGAGTCGTACTTCGACGGCGACAATACTAGGGGCTTCAAGCCAGGGATCGGCATCCTGAATACTGCTACCATCTCCAACGGAGCTACGAGCCTGCTCTTTGGACCTGGTATCTGAAGTTTATCTAAAGGGAAAAGCAAGTACACGTGCCATTTGTTGGGTTTGGCTTGCATTGAGGTTGCCAATGTGCCCAGACCTTTGGAGGTACGCTGCTATAGCGTGGTATAGGAAAATGACGCTTACCTCTTGATACCACGCTTTTCAGGCGTCAGACAACTCTCGACCATTGGAAGGTCAGCTTCAAGTAGCTGTGCTGCTTCGGCGAGGTCTGCTTTTTGGCAACAGAGATAGCTTTCGCCAACCTCAACTTTGCCCTTGCGCCCTGCGCGGCCTCTCATCTGCCTCAGCATTGCCGGACCGATGAGGTCTTTTCCCATCCGTGCTCCTTGTAGTATCACGCGTCTTGCGGGGAGATTGATGCCTGCTGCAAGACTGCAGGTCGCTACAATGACGTTGATCACACCCTTATCATACGCTTCTGCCACGATATCTCTCTCTTCGACGGTGAGACCGGCATGATGGAAAGCGACCCCCCTAATTACGGTCTTTCCCAATGTGTCGTCAAGACCGACTGATAAGCTTCGAAGGTCGCTCACAACATCTTTCCTCTTGTCAAGGGTCTCAATATTGACGTCTGAGCCTCCAGGCATTGCTTCACTGACTAGTAAAGCAGTTGATTGACATCCTTGTCGACCACCACAGAAGATGAGAGCGCCATAGCCAGCATTAGCAGTTTCAACAGCTAAAGAAACAACAGCGTTCGATACCGGGTTCCTTAGTTCGTGGTGGTTCGATGGCTGTATCTCGCGGTTAGGAGATATGTTTGACAAGGGTTGAGTTGAATTGAGCTGGCTGGCAGTCTTGAAGAAAGCGCTGGAAGTAGAGACTGGATAGATAGATCGGTCGTAAACCAGATATTCATCGATTGGCACAGGTACGTATTTTGTGTTGTAATACTTGGCATTCAGCCATTTCGCCAACACCTCTGTATTCTTTGCGTGTCAGCCAAGACATTAACGGCGTGACGATTAAACTATACCGTAAGAGTTGCGCTCATGCCTACTATTTGCACAGGGCGCTCGAGAACCAAGAGTTTGCTTGCCATAATCTCCATGAGATAGCCTCGGTGATCATCGTCAATCATATGGAGTTCATCGAGCACGACGACTCCCAGGTCACTTATGGTACAAGCTTCGATCGCCGAATTCACCAATGCATTCGCCTTCATCATGTTAGTGTAGTCGGGTTTCTGCACGTTCATCCAACTACCTTCTCAATAGTACAGACAGCGATATCAACATCGGACCAAGTAGCTCGTGCTTTGCTACCTCCAAAGAAACCAACTACACGCACCGAGGTATCATGGGGTTTGCGCCATTGTGGAAGGTGAGAGCTACATTGACTAAGTGAATCGCGGGTTTTTTGGACTCCTTCGACGACTCTTCTCAGCCATTTCAGCTTTTCTTGCACCAACGCAACATAAGGAAGGACCAAAAGTGCCTTCTTTGTTGGATCTTCGATGACTCTTTTCAACATCAAGACGTCAGCAACGAGAGACTTTCCACCACCAGTCGGAGCTGTGTAAACCAGGTTTCTTGAGCCATCCAAAAGCCCACGACCTAAAAGGCATGATGATTGCCATGGATATATGGTGTTGATACCCAATGAAGCAAGGTTCGTTACAAGAGCTTCTGGAAGACCATACTTTGGATGCGATAGGGAAAGCAATGGATTCTGAGATGCGCCTGGTGCCGGTGATATATGCTGCCTGGGCCGGAATTCACTAGCGGAGCCACCAGACTTATCTGCAATGTTGCAAATCTTACTGGCTACGATACGGTTACTGCCACCAAAATCCAAGCATTGCCGCTTTGCAAACTCTCGGTTGGATGAGACATTTGCGAGATCCTTGAACACAAGGCTGGCCGGAAGTTCGACGTGAGTCGGCTCATGAGATCGTTTAACCCCATGTATTGAGCTCGTACTGTATTGTTGCTGTTGGACCTGGTCAATAGTAGTGGTGTAGCCCATCGATGTCTGCTCATTGTGCATCGCGTCAAAAAGAGCTTTCGTAGAATCATGGAGCCGAGGTATCTGCAGCAAAGCAAGTATGTTCAATGGAAAGTGTTGCGTAGCGCAAGTGATGCCTGTTTACCCATTTGCCCATGCACCCACACAGCCGGTTAAACCTCGGCGTTTCGGAAAGGGCTTGGCGCTGGACGTCTGCCTTCGATTCTGCCTATGGACAGAAGAGTTGAACAAACCTCATGACTTGAGCTAGATCGATGGTAAGTGCAGCAAGATACGCAAAAAACGTTGGTAGCGAACACAGAAGAATCAGACTCGAAATCGTGGTCCTGACATCAAGTCGCAGATGGTTGCGGAAGCTTGGGGATGAGAAGGAATGGGCTCGTTTGAGTAATCATTGAAAGTCTTCACGCTGACCATTCAGGGGTATTTAGCTTTTGTAATCTTGAGGGAATACTTGTAACTCTATGGGATAGAATTAGGATAGGGCGAGAGTACAAGACTCCGAGTAGCATAAATCGTGATCGGAATCGTCAGCGCATCCAAACGGGGAGGGGAGTTTTACATTTAGCATTCTTGGCATTTCTTGGCAGGCCTCTACGATACTAGCGCGCTAACCTTCGCCGCCTCGAAAGCCTTCGCCCTCATGTTCCTGTCTTTCTCTTTGTGTGTCCTTCATGATCCCACTAGTTGCACTCCTTTCCCTCTTTCCCTCCAGGACCGTCACCCTGTCATTCCTTATGCGATTGTTCTTGTGGCCCATCATCCGTCCAACATACACGCTCTAGATCCGTGCAGGCTAGGGTATCTGCTTTTCCCCGTCAGGCGTCGCATCGACGCTCGATATCACCCACCATAGAAGCGCAATCTTGTCTCCACACTCTTCCCAACCCAAGCTACTGGCCTCAACTTCTCAACCCTTTGTCACCCTCTACTTCGCTTATCCTATCTCGACAAATGACGAATCACATCCCGCACCTACATGATCACCTAGGATTGTTGCCCTCGTAGGCACCTCTGAGGGCAGCTCGGCTGCTGGCATGGCGGATGAGCATGGAGCCAATAGTGATATGCCAGCCATGCCAGAATTACCGAATCAACCTGCACCTCAAGCACGCCCGGCAAGCAAGATCAATGATTCCGCTTCTACCTCCATACCTTTGTGCGTTCCTTCCAATTCACCTCGACCACAATCTCACCCACCGCCCGAATCTATGGCCAAGACCGCACTTCTTGAGTCACAACCTATGACCACGTCTTCGTCTTCCTCCTCGCTACCACCCGACCAGCAGATGGATACGGCTGGCGCATCCCCATATGGCACGAGATCCAGAAATAGGACAGGAAATCCAAGACCTAATTATGCCGAGGACCGGGAGCTCGATATGGAGTATGAGTGGACCTCCTATAGGAAGTCTCAAAGTGCCGTGAGCTCTACCATGCCAAGCAACCTGCAATCGGGAGAGAGCGACAAGGCATCGGCCGGAAATACTCGACGGTCATCGACAACTGCTCCCAACGGGCTGGCACCAAGTAACAAGGCTACAATCCCAAACACCCAGAACAATAATATTCCGGGGATGTCCAGCTTCTCTGTCCACCCTGATTACAATGTTGCTGCTGCTGCGTCTGTCCCTACGAGGAAGCGCAAGGCACCTGGAAGCGGACTTGTCGCCTCTTATACTCCTCCGAATGCAACGCAAGCTCCCGCATCAGCCGTCTCACGAAGACATGGTGTTCCTCCTCAACCGAGTAGGCTAAGACCTACGAATCTTATGACCTTCGAGGGTTCTCAATGCTACCTCAAAAATGGCAAGCTGAAGGCCGACGATAGCACAGTCCTTGCGGTCAATGGTATGTCTTCGATCATAAATCTACCGTCCCTTTCACTGGCCAGAATCGAGTAGATCTACACTACTGACACACCTAGACCAAGTATACCTTGTCTGCGAACCTCCTGGTGAACCATACTATCTGGCCCGGATCATGGAATTCCTTCACGTCGACAATGATCAGACTGCTCCTGTAGATTCCCTGCGAGTCAACTGGTTCCTTCGCCCACGAGATATACCCCGCAAGGTCAATGACACCCGCTTCGTGTATGCCTCTATGCAATCTGATACAAGCCCTATCACGTCATTGCGAGGGAAATGTAGAATACTACATCGAAGCGATATCGCCGATTTGGATGCTTACAGAAAGGAGCCCAATTCCTTCTGGTATGAAAAACTCTTCGATCGATATATCCATCGCTTTTACGATGTGATCCCCACCAGGCAAGTGATAAATCTTCCCGCGAAGGTGAAGAAGGTTCTGGACGAGCGTTGGAAGTTCATCATCATGGAGATTGGCAAAGGCCGGGAATTGACAAGTGCTACCAAGTCGTGCAAGCGATGCCAGGGATATTGTGCTAGGTAAGGGTGCGAGCGCAAAATCAGACGAAAGTCGGCTAATCCTATAAAAGCGGCGATTCCGTAGACTGTGCGGTCTGCAAAAACACTTATCACATGAACTGCGTAAGGCCCCCACTACTGAAGAAGCCAGCTCGTGGGTTCGGTTGGTCCTGTGGACCGTGTAGCCGAAAACAGGAGAAGAAGCTAGAAGCTCGAAACACCGCCATCGTTGGCGACAAAGCGATAGGAGGAGAGGAAGGAGAACCAATAGACGACGAAGACGAAGAGCATGCAGCTGCTTCAAGATTGGGGAATGGAGACATTTCAAAGGATGTCGACGTACCAACCTTAGGATCTCGTCCACCCACAGCAGAGCAGGTCGCACAAGCGAAACTCTGGCCATTCCGCTATTTAGGTATCCATTGCCGGGTCGAGGATGCTCTTGACTACGACGACCGTATATATCCTCGAGCCACTTCCCGACTGGGCCCGAAACACCAGGCCACTGTGCAAACATGGCCCGGTCGGCGGGTGGAATACGTGAGACCTGCTGAAGTCAAAAAGAAGTTCCTCAAGGGTAATAGTCACAAAAAGGAGGCAAAGTTGACCAAGGATACAATAGCAGCATTAGAAGTAGACAAAATCGCACGTGAGAAGCGCCCTAAATGGGTCATGGACGAGCCACCCGGTTATGTGCCGCGCGGCGAAGACTATCGAACTAGCGATCCTCTCAATACCGCTAAGCTGGTCTTTCGATTACCTCAGGTGGGCGAGACTTCATCTAGAGGAGGTGAATCTTCGAATGCTTCAACGCCTGATCAACGCGAAACTGTGGTTGACGACTATATGAGAAATGCTAAGGTTTTGGCACCACTGCTCGGCCTCCAAGAGTACTCGACCAACTTCCTCGACAAAGCTCTGGAATTGTTAGTTGCAAACAACTACCAGAGTGACCATGCATTGCAACAGCTTCGAAATGTAAACAAGCGGAAGGATCTCAAGGAGCCTGAATTCTCGAAGGAAGAAGTCAAGAGATTTGAGGATGGTGTCAGGAGATTTGGGTCCGAGCTACGATTTGTCAAAAACCACGTCAAGTCACAGAAATATGGTGACATTGTTCGCTTCTACTACATGTGGAAAAAAACGCCGGAAGGGAAGAAAATTTGGGGTGCGTATGAGGGACGGAAAGGCAAGAAGCAACAGAAGCAGATGGACTCGAAGCTGGTTGACGATGTTGCCGATGATGTCGATGACTCCGCTTTCGACAACACCAAGGCCGCCGCACGCAGGCGTGGTTTTGAATGTAAATTTTGTGGTATCAGGACTTCACCACACTGGCGTCGTGCACCGGCTACAGCCCCGGGCACAACCGTAGCTATTGATCCGAGCTTGAAAACAAGCAAGGACAAGAGCGCCCACTTGATGCTCGCAATCTGTCAACGATGCGCATACCTCTGGCGGTGTTACGCCATCCAGTGGGAAAATCCGGATGAGGTTGCGAAGAAGGTTGCTAATGGTGGAGGACGGGCATGGAAACGACGAGTCGACGAGGAGTTGCTGGCTGAGCTTACCACTGCGAGTGTGGCCAGCTCCATGGGAATTAGCACCACCGCTGCCGCAGCTGCAGCCGCCATTGGTGTTGATGTTCCTCCTAATCTGACGATCCAGCCAGGCCAAGATGGACCAAAGAAAAAGCAAAAGCTGGTAGCCGATACTCCCGCGATGTTGGTGCCTCAAAACGTCGCGCTCATCGAGCCTCCGAAGAAGAAAGTTGCCGAGAAGCCGCCGGAACCAGCTTTGATTCCCGAGCAACCAAAGTTGAGAATTCTACCCTGTGCTATCTGCTGGGGTTTTATAGCGGGTGAAGAGGCCACCGATGAGGGTCTCTGCTGTACTCGTTGCCGACTCACAGTCCACCGCAATTGTTACGGCGTAGCAGATGGTCGCCAAAAGGACAAATGGAATTGTGATATGTGCACCAACGACACTGCGCACCAAGTATCGACAAACTACGATTGTGTACTGTGTTCAGTGCGCGAATACACTGATACAGAGCTTATGGAGGCTCCGAAAACGCATCACAAGAAGAAGGACGACCGTCAGAAAGAGAAAGAACGCTTGGAACGTGAGCTTCTTATCAATGCTACGGAGATGTACTACCGCAGCCAGAGGGAGAAGGGGAGGCCAGAACAGCCTCGGCAACCGCTGAAACGAACCACCAACAACAACTGGGTCCACGTTGTCTGCGCGATATTCCATCCAGAGCTTAGGTTCTCGGACCCCAAGACACTGGAGCCTGCTGAAGGGTTTGGTGCTATTCCACTTGCCAGATTCAGGTTGAGGTGCAAGCTTTGTAAAAAATCCGAAGGAGCCTGCGTCAATTGCAGCCAGTGCCAAGCCAACATCCACGTAGCTTGCGCACAGCAATTTGGATACCAGCTTGGCTTTGACATAACCCCTGTCAAAGGCTCTCGGGCTAATGCAGTTAACATGGTAGACATGAATGGCGACAAGGGTACTGCTGCGGCAGTCATCTATTGCAAAGAGCATACGAAGGCCCCCTTTGTCCGGGAAAAGAAGACTGGTATACACGACATGGCCGAAATCCTGACAGATCTTGACAATCCTGATACAAACCTCAATGCTCTCCAAGCATATGTTCGCTCGCACAAGCAGGCGGACACGTCTTTGACCGGAACGCTGCGCAAGGCACTTATGCTTGACTCTGCAACGAGCACAGCTACCCAAATTGCAAGTGCCGGGATGAACCACCATAGCTCAACATCTTCTGCCAGTGGTGCTACGAGCAGTTCTGCACTGGCGCCGGTCACCAGAGGCGCTAGAGTCTCACCTGGAGCGGTGACCGTCAGATCAGATGAAGTGGACCAAGATGGTGATAGGGTATTCCACCTGGACCTTGCGACCCCGGCTGAACCTGATTGCAAAGATTGCGTCAAATGTGGTACGACCGTAAGTCCTAAATGGCATGCCGCGAAGCCGAAAGCTACATCTGAACTCAAGGAGCCTCCCATGCTCGAAAACGTTGTCAAGGAGAGCGGATCTTCGCAGCCAGTGAATGCACTTTCACACGATCACGTCAGCAGCAGTCGCGATAATGGTGTCAGCCCGACTCAGCGTGACTCTTCTGCAGTACCGATTCTGTCCTCTCAGCCGGAGGGGGCAACAGTGGTGAACGGTGGGCTTGATGGAGATGACGCTGTAGACCAGGAAGACCAGACAGATGCGCCGCTGCATGGCCCCGAACCTCTGGTCCATGGCAAACTTGAACTGCAGGAGTCAGCGACCAGCCATGTGGGAGAGGAGTTGCCCAAGTATCTTTGCAACAAGTGTTATCAACGCAAGCGCCATGAACCAACCCCACCACCACGTACTCCAACACCCCAGCCGAATCCCGTGGAAACCGAACCCGAGATTCACGCAAGCAACGAATCTCAGGTCGAGATTCAAGCAAGCATCGAAACAGATCCAATTTCTCCTTCAGTGCGGGCGGTCTGGCCTTCTCAAGTAGCGCAGACGTCCTCACAGGAAGGGTATCATGGTTGGCCACGTCAATCAGTCCCACCGACACCGGCACCGGCACCGGCACCAGCCTTGCCACCACCAGCGGCTCCCTATCATGCCCCAGAACGACTACCCAACGGGATACCGCACTCACCGACTGTCGTAGCACCACCTCCACCGCAGCACTATCCGCCGCCACCTCAGCATCAAGCAGTTTATGTACCTCCTCCACCACCGCAGAATTACCGGGATAGTCGAGGAGTTCTTCACCGTGGGATGCCGCCGCAGTACCACGCACCGCATCTCGTTAACGGAGTACCTGTGGAGGCGCCATCTTTTCAGTACCGACGTGACAGTTCTGGCAACTTGTACCAGGTGCCTTACGTCCCACCAGCGATGCGACAGCAATCGTCGACCCTGAGGTCTCCGCATGTGCATGATCGGTCATCTCAAGGGCCTCATGGGCCACCAGAGGCTGCGGAGAACCCATTCGCCGTACCAAACACGTCGCATTCTCCGCCGAGGCAGCCGTTCAATGGCATCTATGGTAGTCCGTCGGGCCACCGGGAAAGACCGGAGACTCCGCCGGATGGGCTTGTACGCGAAGGCCGATGGGGTGGGGATGCAGGGATGGCGAACGGTGCGAGTGCCAGTCCATCGTTGCGGAATCTGTTGCATTGACCGATGGAGCTGTGGTTGAGCGGCGCTAAGGAGCAAGATGATGAGGGCGACAAGGAGCATATCGATCACATTGAATCACGATACTTGATGAGCATTTAGCAAGGAAAGAGGGAAAACGGGGACTATTCTTGGGCCAGTCGAGATGTAATTGTAGATACGCGCAAGATACCAGTGCCTGCGGCTGCCAACCAAAATGGTTGCACAAGTTGCATTGAATGCACTCTCGTTGAAGGCAGGCTCTGATCATGCTGCTTTACGTCATAGTATTGCGTTCCTGTCATGTGGAAAGGGGGCTTGGAAGTGTGTAAGGTACCTAGGTAGAGGAACCCCCACAGAGCAAGACATCCAGGTGGCCAGTAGCGGGCCAGAATCTCCCGCCCTGTCGGCCATTTGAATATGAATCGACGCGTATTGGACAGGCCCAGAATAAGGTTCCGCGGGGTGGAGCACGTCTTTCATCCATCTTGCCCGCTGACTAATCCAGCCTCCGACAGGCTATTCGCGGGTGCGGTAGCCTCTAGCCTCATGAGTGAGCACGCCATAGCACGTTCGAGCATCTAACTGCAAAGACGGGAATCTGTCGACCTTTTCATGGTAGCTCCATGCACTGTTTGGGGCCATTGTCCCATTATCCCTTCCGATGATGTTGTCACTATGTAGTATGCCGAGCATATTCCCTGGCGCCACTCCTGGACCAATGTCCCTACTTCGTGTCTTCCCATGTGGGTGGGGTGTGTGGGTGTCTGGCTTCTCTCCTCCCATTTCTCAATTTCCACCGGACAACTTCCTCCAGCCTGCATCAAGTAAGGAGGCTTCAATCCATCTTCCACGCCCTGCATCTGCTTCTCTTCCCTAGCCGAAGACGGCAATCTTAAGCTTCTGGACTGCTCTGTGACAATAAAAGTGGCTGCTTGACATCACACTATCACCGCAGAGGGTGTATGCATTGCTCCACACAGAGGGCCCGTCGATCACGAAGCGCTACTTGCTTGCGTTTGGCAACCTGACATATATATGGACGAGGGATACCCAAACTCCCTGCTATTCATCGGCAATTCTGCAACGTACAGGATCTGACATTTGATTCGATACCGACGCTTGCTGGGTCCCCACCCATCTCCTGCATGCATTGAGGTACTACCTGCATTGCCGCGCTTCGAGTCACCACTTCCTTTGCTGCTGTTGCTGTTCCCGCCCAGGGCTCTCAACAGACAAGCATGGCTTCTAATCCCACAACTACCAAAATTGGCCAAGCTTTGGCAAAGGTGTTGGGTATCAAGCTCCAATACCGTAACCCAACCGGCGAGGTCAATCTTACCAGAGGCGAATCCGTCTATTCCGTCTCCACGGCCGACACCTTTGTCGAGGAGGAACCTTCTTCGCTGGAATGGATAAGCCAAGTCACTCCTACCAGCCGTACATTTGTCGACTGGGTGTACCATCTGTTCCCATTTACCCACTGGATTGGTCGCTACAACGGGACCTGGCTCATTGGGGATCTCATAGCAGGTCAGTCAACTTTAAGATGCTTCCCTCACGTCTCGCGATTGACGCTAGACACATAGGTATCACTGTGGGATGCGTCGTCGTTCCTCAGTCAATGGCCTATGCCAAACTCGCTCAGCTTCCTCCGCAGTTTGGTCTGTATTCATCATTCATGGGTGTCTTGATCTATTGGTTCTTTGCCACATCCAAGGACATCACCATCGGGGTCAGTATACCACCATCCACTTCTCATCTGCATATCATTGACTCCTCATAGCCTGTCGCTGTCATGTCAACGGTTACCGGGACTGTGGTTAATGAGGTCCATAAATCTCATCCTGAATATCCTGGCCATGTCGTCGCCTCGGCGCTTGCTGTCATCGCAGGCGCCATCATTTGTTTCATTGGACTCATTCGTTGTGGCTGGATTGTCGACTTCATTTCTTTGTCCGCCATCTCGGCATACATGACAGGTTCCGCGATCAATATTGCTGTTGGGCAAGTCCCAGCGCTGATGGGCATCACTGGCTTCTCCAACAGGGATGCCACTTACAAAGTTTTCATCCACATTCTACACCACCTTGGACGGAGCAAGCTCGATGCTGCGATGGGTTTGACAGCACTAACCATGCTCTACCTGATCCGATACTTCTGCAACTTTGCAGCACGAAGAAAGCCTAGCAGAGCCAAGATGTTCTTCTTCATATCCACCCTCAGGACAGCTTTTGTCATCTTGCTTTACACCCTGATCAGCTGGTTGGTCAACAGACACCACCGTAAAACGAAGGAAAACCGCTTCGCTATCCTGGGCACTGTACCTCGAGGATTCCAGAATGCTGCAGTGCCAACCATAAACACGAAGATTATCAAATCTTTCGTCAATCAGCTGCCGGCTTCCGTCATTGTCATCCTCATCGAGCATATTGCAATCGCCAAGTCATTCGGCCGGGTTAACAATTACACCATTGACCCATCTCAAGAAATGGTGGCCATTGGAGTTACAAATTTGCTTGGGCCCTTCCTCGGGGCATATCCTGCTACTGGATCCTTCTCTCGAACTGCCATCAAATCGAAGGCAGGTGTCCGGACTCCTTTTGCTGGTGTCATCACAGCCATTATAGTCCTCTTGGCGATATATGCGCTGCCTGCAGTCTTCTTCTACATACCCAATTCCAGCCTTTCGGCAGTCATCATCCACGCCGTTGGTGACCTTATCACACCTCCCAACACCGTTTACCAATTCTGGCGTATCTCTCCACTCGAAGTCATCATCTTCTTCGCTGGCGTCATCGTCACCATCTTCGCCAGTATCGAAGACGGCATCTACACCACAATCTGCGTCTCGGTCGCCGTGCTCCTCTTCCGTGTTGTCAAAGCCAAAGGCCGCTTCATGGGTAAAGTCAAGATCCACTCCGTCATTGGCGATCACCTCCTTGACGATGAGGGCAAGCGCGCAGGCGCAGGCAATTACGGCTCCTTTGGCTCCACTGATCCGGACAAGTCTACTCGCAATCTTTTCCTGCCCATCAGCCATACCGATGGTTCTAACCCTGAAATCGATGTCGAGTCCCCTTACCCGGGTATCTTCATCTACCGCTTCTCTGAAGGCTTCAATTACCCAAATGCCAATCACTACCTCGACTACATGGTTGCAACCATCTTCAAAGAAACCCGTCGCACCAATCCGAACACCTATGGCAAGCTTGGAGTGAGTCCCTAGTGAACTCTTCTCATGCAATACTAATCACCTCGTAGGACCGACCCTGGAACGACCCCGGTCCCCGCCGCGGCCAAGCCGCCCCCATCGAAGCCGATAAACCCACCCTGAAAGCGATAATCCTTGATTTCAGCAGCGTCAACAACGTAGACATTACAAGTGTGCAACACCTTATCGACGTTCGTAACCAATTGGACCGTTACGCCGCGCCCGAAAGGGTAGACTGGCATCTTGCCTGCATCAACAACCGCTGGACGAAACGTGCCCTCGCCTCCGCCGGCTTTGGCTACCCCACGCCCCTTGGCAACGACGCCCCCGTCTTCGAGCGCTGGAAACCCATTTTCTCGGTTGCTGAGATCGGCGGTGCTTATAGTGCAGCTGAGGCAGCCGAGCATCGCGAAAATGAGAAAGAATTGAGGAGGCAGCGCACAAGGGACGCAGAGGAAGCGAGAGCAGGAACTAGTAAAGATGGTATTACGCAGCATAATGACGCCGTTAGCTCAAGCAGTGGCAGTGATCTTGGCAAGGAGTTGGGTGCTACCAGGGCGTACTCTCAGGCGTACGTCAAAGGCGCCAGCGCAAAGGTGGCGGTTGTACATGGGTTGAACAGGCCGCTGTTTCATATCGATCTGACGAGTGCGCTGCAGAGTGCCATTGCTAATGTCGAGGTGAGGGGTGAGGGGGCTTTGGCTAAGGGAGTGGGCACGGATGGTATCTGAAGGGCAAGCGTGGGCCAGAACAAACGTTGTTTTTCTTCCTTAGGTTTAATCCTTACAATATACATATATGCATATATTACATACACGCTGAGCTTAGGATTATTTCCGGTTAGAAACACGCGCAAAGCCGCTTGAGAGGGAGTATCGAGGGAGCATGAAGGTAGTATGGGGGAGCACCAAAGCAAGAGCCTACACTCGCATGCTTCATACCTCTGTCATACCTTTCGACGAAGTTCTGCAATTGTAATCACATCAAATCCCTCCTGTCGTTGTACAAATGCACGCACAGGGTCCGGTTCCGCCGAGCAAATCTTGCCCAAGCTTATATCGTCATGAAAGCTTCAAAGCGAACGGAACTGGGAGCTAGGTTGTGGTATCAGTTATAGGTGTATAAGCATCAGATCTATATTGGTACCGAAATGGCCTTGTTAAATGATGTGAGAGATGATGATAATGATTAGATGAATTTGTACGTTAAGCTGGAATTACAATATTTGTTGCGCAGATGAGGTAAATAAGTGGCACGGACATATAAGAGTTTACTTTCGCGTACAAACTTATAGTACTCCTTGAACTGAGTAATTTTACATTGCGAAAATCTTCTCAGACTCCGTCCGGTTGTTGAGAGCTTGACTCCGGAGCACGGCATGTACCGGATAAGGCTGGATCACCTCTAGGTGAGGAACCACTTGGGGGTGAACCCTTCTTATTCCCGGTGAGAGAGCCAAGCATGCATAGTCTTTACAGCAGCCTTGAATGCCGTTTACGATAGCACAATGAAGGCCTATAGCGAATGCAATTGAGAAACTCTATCAACCTTTAAAGCATGCTACCCGAAAATAACAAGGTGCCAGCATCGCAGCTTTGTCGATTTTGGCAGCATACACCTGCTTCTTAAGCGTAGGAGCCAGCCAGTTTAAGGCTCCCTTGTGTTGGGTTCATATGGCAAATGTTGCAGCTTTCCAATGGCTCTTCGACCATCGAAACTAAGTAGCCTCCTCTACTAGGTCTTTTTCCGCTTGTACCATCATGTCATCCATGCCATATCCAGCAACGACACCGGTGATTCAGCGATCGGGGAAGCTCGGGCCGTAATCCGAAAGTCATCATCTCGTGTATGTCTGGACCTCGGTGCTCTCGATCTCAATCTAAGTAGATGAGGTTAGGACCCGTCCTTCAAATGGTGAGATCATCGAGCTCCGACTACTCAGTGGCAGGTGGGCCATGGAAAGGCGACCGAAAAAGCAGAAGAAAAGGAGTCTCTGGGAAAGCAGCTTCATGATTTGCGCCCCAAGCTCTACGATGCTTATGAAGCAGAAGTTGGGAACCTCGAAGACGATGTACTTTGTGGGCTCGAGACACCAAGCTTCGGCTATACAGCAGAAGTTAGATCGCTTGTGGCCCAGCGAAATTCCCTGTTTAGAAGTATAATGTGACGTTACATACTCAAATATTCTGCTAATAAACCGGTGGGCTTTTATCGCGATCACCAGCTCTCTCCCAATTGGTATAAGATACTCTGCATCGGCCGAGAGGGTGCACAAGTCTGCCCCTACAAAGCAGAATACACCTTGGAGACAGGGGTCCTATCTCTTTCGGAGATCGGTGCCAGGTACCGTGCCACGTGCTTCTTTTGTTATAAAGACCAAAAAGGGCATTGCGACGATTGGAAGGCGGAAAAGAGAAACAGCCATCCTGGCTTGTGTCTAACTCGGAAGAGTTGTATGCGAGCACGAATTGACGGCAAACTCTGCTACAGTCTTCATTATGGTAAGATATATCTTGCTTTTGCGGCCAATGTTAATGGTATTCTGCTGCACAGTGCCTGGAAAAATTCTGATTGCATTAGAAGCTATAGCCAAATTCGGAACCAGCAAAGCCTCGGGACCATGCCGTCAATTACAAACAGCAGATCAATTAGCAGAATACCCGAGTTCCACCAAACGCAAGGTTCCATTAACACCAGAATGGCAAGCGGTCAGAAGTTTTCATACAGCAAGGAGTGAAGATCTTGTCTAGGTCGATACGGAGCATATCAATAAGCTTCTTAACGAAATCACCCTCCTCAATTCTGCCGGGCAGGTACTTCTGAGTACAATAGTAATACCTAAGAACAAGACTTGGCCTGGAATCGTAGCAGATATCCCTCACCAGAAGTACCCCTGGGCGCGCAAGCTTCGGTTTCGATGCGGAGTTTAATCCGCCACCCGAAGCAAAGAATGGTGAGGAAATCCAGGACATTTTGCTCCACAGTACGTTTGGTTCAAACTCCGCTTGGTTGGAGTGGTCCATCAACTACTGTGATCACGCTTGTTGGACTCAGTATCTTCAAGATGAGTCAATGGTAGATTTCACCTTAGACCGGTAAAACGTCCACCTCTCCATTTTCCCGTGGAAGCAGAAGCTACCAGGGTTTTGGTTTTTCGCCTTGGAGCATCTATTTGACTGGACTCACCCAGATAACCCCCTGATCGACACCCACCACCGCTTCCTTGTGGACGCTCTGAAGCTATATTAAATAATAAATCTACTCTTCGCAGAATCAAAACCTGCTGCAAGTCTCGAGTACGATGAAGAGGTAGAAGAGCTTGAGCAGGAGTAGGATTTTGCTTTTACAATCTACACGACAACGCTACAATTACGACGTCAGGTGTGTTTTGCTGGGAATCCTTTACTTGGGAATGCGGTTTGAGATGATATTGCTGGGACTACTTTTGCTTAGGAGGCTGCCCATATCAAGCATAGCTGTGCAATTTAGGCAAACGAGCTTAGATCAATCTACACGATATGTAGTCATCATCCTCTGGCTCTCTGTCTCCGTGCGTCCAATTCCAGGCATTGTTCCGCTCGAGCGTCACATACACGTTACATATAAAATGTGATGGCTCCACAATCCCTGTGGAATGACCTGATCTGACGGTGCCCTACAATGACGTGCACAACTACCAGACCATTGAGGGGATCGCGCAAGACTGTGTCAATAAAATATGCGCTGAAACTCTCATAGGAAAGAGCTTTAACTTCAAATACGGCAATTGCACCATTTACTGGACAGGACGACGATAAGATTGGCGTCCCGTTGACGACACGAGAAGACTGGAATGCCGTTCGCACAATACTACCCAATTATTGGGCTTCAAACGTCGACCAAACCCTCCACATCGACATCTATCGCGACTACTTCTCTATCCGAAGTCGAGCCGCAAGCGACGTATCCTTCGCAGCCCACGAAACGGTCAGAGATTCAAGCGTTGATGAAGCCGCGCACAGCCCTCATAAGATTCACATCTCCAGACATCATTCGAGAGATCATAGTTCAAAATCCGCGTCTACACATGGAGCCAAAAAGAGAAAGAAGACTTTCATCCTGCGCGTCCAAAAGAAGGCAAGCTGCTTGCTGGCCATGTGTATCCTTGCCGGGTTGAAAACGCACGTCTCCTAACCAGAGACTCTCTGACCCTTTCCCCCATCTACCACCGGACCCCCCACAGGTGAAACCTTCATTCCCCCAGCAACAGGTCCCCTTTATCGAGAAACCCATCGATCGCATCCTCAAACATGAGCACTCGCGGCCATCATGGGAGCGATGATGGCCAATGACGACCGCATGGATGCACTTTATGGGGGCTTTATCATCGATTACTGCTGTGATACCTACGTGAAGGAGTGTAGAACGGCGAGGGCGTACCCTCCTATATTCTGGTATCTGGCGTAACAATTGCTTGGCGGACCTCGGCTAACCACTGAAACGTATGGGCAGCTAGTCTTTGGCAAACTTGTCTAGTGACATCTATTTCACAAGACCGCATCGTCTTCTAGGAAGACATTGCACAATTCCTTCAAGATATCCACGGTGGGTGGAAGCGAAATTGGAGGAACCGATGCATGAGGAAAGGCGCCAGCTACGTGGAGGGTTCGGTAGGAGTGGCAGCATGGACGATGGGATTTATAGCCGTCTGTGGAACTTATAGCCGTCTGTGGCTATCGATTGGTGGATATATCTATAAACGCATGGGAGACTCTGCGCCGCTGTTTCGACTTCAAGTGGAAAATCCGTCTGAGTGTGGCAGAAGGATAGGGCGCACCGACGGAGCAGGGAGCCCGTTCTGGCTCCTCATACATACTACGAGAGGCGCAGTACAGAGGAGCCTGAATTGGGCGCCCTGACACCGGCAATGCAATGCCCTGCTAGATTGCGTGCTAAT
>JAABUL010003891.1_pt1 | contig 21073 bp, 4 predicted proteins | sample 5559151 | NCBI WGS metagenome assembly JAABUL01 (sample SAMN10711876, study PRJNA513368) | rock metagenome | isolation source: Antarctica rocks | place: Antarctica: Victoria Land, Pudding Butte sud | reverse complement strand
TCTACTTCTTAAGGATTAAAATAATAATATAGATAAATTAGAAGATTTATAATTTAATAATAAGGATTAAAATTATTATACTTAAGTATAACTATTATAAATAGAAGCTATAAGTTTTATAAGTATTATATAAAGCTATTAAAACCCTTAATTAAAATTTAAATATTATTAAATCTTAAAATTATTATATTAATTATTTAATTAAGGAAATCCTTATTAAAAAGTTCAAGGAGGCTAATTAAAAAATTATTAATTAGAAGAAATAAGCTATAATTGAAAGTTATAAGAATTAAGATATCTTTATTATAAAAAAGAAATCTAATCTTAAATAAATTATAATTAAAGCTTATATTAACTCTTAATTTATTTTAATCTTTATCTTAAGTATTAAGATTCTAATCCTTAAATTATTAATATTATATATATGTTATATATATTAATAATTATAATTAGGACTAGTATAAGTATAAATAAATATACTATTATATATAATAATAGAAGTTAATTATAAGAGGATTATAAAATAGGAGATCTAAATAATCTTAATAATCTTAATACTATTATAAATATTATATTTAAGGTATAACTTAAATAAGATAAAGAAGAGAATAAGAAGGTAATAAAAGATTCTAAATATAAGATATTACTTAAAGATAGGCTCTTATTAATAAGAATTATTAATATAATTAATATAACTAATTATCTATTATTTAATTATCTTTATAATATATAAAAGTTTATACTTAAGTACTTATATTTAAAATTTAAATATTATAATAGATATAATATATATATATATATATATATAAATAGTTTTCTTATTATTAATAGTTAAAGAAGAGGATAAGAGGATTTATCTTAATCTTTATCTTAATCTTATTTTAATAGTTATTAATATCTATTCTAGGATATTAATTTAATATTATATAATATATTTACTCTATTAAAGTTAATCTTATAATAAAACTTAATATTATAAGTTAATATAAAGATATTTAAGTATAAACTTTAAGGATAAAAGAGCTAAAATCGTTATAATATAAATGAATATAAAGTTTAAGCTTAAAACTTTAATAGCTAGCTTATTTTATCCTTTAATATCAATATATAATTTAAGGGTTATAATTATAAATAATATAGCTTTTACTTTAATCTTAATAATATAAGTACTTATAAGGTATTTTATATACTTATAAGTCCTAAGAAGTATCCCTTTATATAATAATTAAAAGATATTAATAAGAATAGGACTATGAATAAGTTATATAAGGAGTAATAATTAATTATATATAATTTAGAGTAAATAGTATTATTAAGGGGATAAAGGGATTTAATAAATTTTAATTAATTCCTAGGCTTCTTAGTAGGTAGGAGATTAATTTATATAAACTAATTTAATTATTAATATAATTAAAGTTTATTAGTTATTTTAATTATTTTAATTATCATCTTTATTACTTTAATTATAAGATATATATTTACCTAACTTATATATTAAATTAAGTATAATTATATCCTTTTGTTTATATTTAATAACGTTATTATCTACTCTTCTAATTAATTTATAACTATAATACCCTCTTTATTTATTTAGGTTAAATAGTAATCTACTATCTCTATTTAACTCTAGCTTAGGTCTTAAAGTTAACTTATTATATAATCTTTTATTAACTATTAATAGCTAATTAATAATAGAGTCTTACCTTAAATATATATACTTTATTAATTAGCTTACTTTTAATTAGAATATATCTTATATAATAATAAATTATATAATATAATAGATAATATTAAAATATTACTTATAAGTTTAAATTATAATCCTTTATTCTTTTTTATTTATTTTCTTATATAGTTATAAGATTTACTAGAAAATTATTATTATAATTAAGTTTATTTAGATAATTTATTATTTATTTATAATTAGATTTCCCTTAATTATTATTATTATTTTCTTTAGTTTTATTAAGGTTCTTACCTTTATCTTAATTATTAATTAGATCTTTATCTTTACTCTTATTAATAATATTTACTTATTACTTAACCTCTTCTTAATACTTCTTAAATAATATTATTTTATATACCTTAAAATCCTATTATATTATTATATTATTATTCTTTATTACTTAAAGTTAATTAATTATTATAATAATTAAGAAGGTTCTTAATATACAAGATTTAATTAAATTATATAACCTTCTAATTATATTGAAAATACGCTTATAACTAATATTAATAAATAGTATTACTAAGATACTATAAGCTATATAAGATAGATAACTATATATTAAAGAAAAGTCTTTCTACTAATTAAGAAAGGTCTTTATATTATTATTATAATCTATTATATATTAATAATAAAGATGAAGATTAAGATAGATAATATTATACTTATATTATAATAATTATATATCTCCTTATTTATTCCTTATATACTATTAAATAACTTGTTCTTAATTTTAATAAATTATTTAAGGATATCTTTACTTAAATCTTATTATTTATAAATCTTTTAATATTAAATAATTAATTAATAATTATAATATTAAGTCTTAAACTCCTTTTAATAATAGTCTTTTTATATTTTATTCTTACTATTCTTATCTTAATCTTTGAAAATTATTCCTTTTATATTAAGATTTAAAAGAGCTATTATATTATATAATCCTCTTAATAATAACTTTATCCTTATATAATATTTAATTAACTTCTTATTATTTTTTTAGACCTTTTAATATATCTCTTTTTTATAAAACTCTCTTTCTTTATAACTTTTTACCTTCTCCTCTAAATAATTCAATAGGATATTATATACTTAAAATACCTTATATATTATTAACTTCCTTAAGCTTCCTATTACTTAAGTATATTAATAGAGAGGTTTATAAAGTTTAATTAAATAATTAATTAAACTCTATTTTAAGTTATTAAGCTAAAGTATAATATTATTTTATAAGAAAAATTTACTTATAATTACCCTTAATTTATAAGCTTAAATAAATATATATTATATTAAATCCTACCTACTTATTATATCTTAAAAAAGCTTTATATTATAAACTCTTTAAATTAGCTCTTATTATAAGTCCCTTAGCTTTATTATAAATTAATATCTTTTTACTTTCATTAATTATAAGATTATTAGATCTCTTAAAATCTTTCCTATTATAAATTACTATTATTAAGATAAGTAATAACCTTTTAGATCTATAATTATAAATTATTATTATAAATATCTTATATAATATAAAGATTAGGATAAAATATAAGAAAGTATTATATACCTTTATTAAAGTAAATAGTATATTAAACTCTTTTTAATTTATAATATTTAATTCTACCTAATCTCTCTTTTTATCCTAGTCCCTTTTCAAATCCTAGTTAATTAATAATACCTTAATTATACTTAATAGCTCCTTAAGTATAAGTTAGATAATATATAACAAATAAGGGATATAATAACTCCTTATATTTAAAAGATACTTTAAATCTATATAGATTTTATATAATTTCTTCCTAAATTTAATCTTAAACTATTTAAACTTAGTAGAATTTATTATTATTATTAAGAGGTTTTTATATATTATAATATTATTAGAAGTAATATTAATTATAATTATATAAATTTATTTATTTAAATTAAAGTAATTAATAATCTTTATTAAATATATTATTAAATTAAAATTATTATATTTCCTCTTTATATATTTAAATATAATAAGTACCTTATAATACTATTACTTTTAATTAATAAAGTATATATTTATAATAATATAACTATATTAGTTTTTAGTAGATTAAAGGTTAAGTATTAAAATAACTTTTATCCTATTAAAAAGTAACTTTATAAGTAGATAAGATTTAAAGTTAATAAATATTTATATAATTTTATTCTTAATTATTAATAATAATAAAAGATTAATTTAAGAGTTAAGATATTAAAAAGCTTATTATATTTTTATATTATTTATACTTTATATAAAAAGATTAAGAGATAGTATTATTTATATAAACTAGCTATTAAAGTTATTAATTATTAGGCTTTAATTATAATTTTTTTAAAGTTCTTAATAATAATTAATTAATTATCTTAATTATTATCCTACCTCTTTTCCTAATATAAATAAATCTAGTAATAGAAATTAAGTTTAAATTAAATTAAATTTATTCCCTTTATTTAAGATAATTTCTTATATATTTTAAAAAATAGATAGATTTTTATACTATTTCTTATATTTATATTTATTAATATATATTTATACCTAATATAAATAATCTTAAGCTCTATATTATAAATTATAATATTAATATAATATTACCCTTATTTTTAATCTACTTCTTAGATATTTAAGAAAAATTAGTATTAATATTCTTCTTCTTTTTTAATAGACTCTTTATATAAGTATATTATAACTATTTATAATATTAATTAAGGAAAGCCTTAGCTATTTTTATAGTATATAAATAATAATGAATATCTTACCCCTTCTTAATAAAGGGTTAGTTAGAGGAATTAGCCTATTATAAGAAAGGTATTAAGGATATTTAACTTTTTTTATCTATCTTACTTATTTAAGATATTATAATATAATAAAGAATCTAAAGAATCTAAAGATAATTAAGTAAATAGTATATTTTATTATAAAGATTATAAGAAGATAGAAAATAAATAAGATATTCTAATAATTATAAGGATTTATATAATTAAATTTATTAAATTTATTACTTTATTAATTATATTTTTCCTTTCCTTTTAATTTTATATTTTTATTATCTTAAACTTTTAATTATAATACCTTTAATAATTAAATTAAAGTATATTAATAATTTTATTATTATTAACTTAAATCTTCTAAATAATATAAGTATTCCTTAAAGTTATTTAAATAATAGAGAATCTTAAAGCTAAGATTTTTTAAATAGTAAGAAGTTTAATAATTAAGATTATTTAAATAGTAATTAATTATTATAAGAGCCTTAAATTAATTATAAAATTATTTAAGGACCTATTATTATATTATTTAAATTATTTATAAATAAGATTATAAGTAAGGTTACTATTAATATAAATTTACTTTATAATTAATAATTAGAATAGTAATAATAATAGAGAGTCTTAGCCTTTATAATAACCTATTTATTATAAAAGTAATTAGAAGATCTTAATTAAGCTATTTATATTAAGGAAAAAGATAATTATAATAAAAACTAGATAATAAAAGGGCCTTATTAAGTTAATTAAATTAAGGGTAAAGTCTCTTATAATAAAAGTTATATAAAGGAAGAGTAGTAGTATACTTATATTTATTTAAACTTAAGTATATATTAATAATTAAAGTTATTATTATTTAAGAGATTAAGTAGTATTAAAGAACTATTAAGTATTTAATAATTAAAAACCTTTTACTTATTTAATTTATAAGATTATATATATTAAATTTAAAAAGATTAAATATTATTTATAATTATAAGTTCTAATAATATTATAAGAGGTAATAAAGGTAATATTAATTTAAGAATTTTAATATATATCTTACTATTTCTTAAAGTTAAGTTTAATAATAAGATAATTATAAACCTCTATATAATATTTATAAAATAAGTAATATTTAATTATAAGGATATATATCTTATATAAAATATAAGAAAGATATACTTAAGTAGTATTTAATATTTATTAATTTATATAATAATTTAGCGTTAATTAACTTAAATTTATCTTAAGATTTATATAAGATTAAAAAGATATATACTTTTATATTTATAAAATAAGTTTTATTTATCTTAATCTTTATCCTATTAGATATTATTATTAATTATATATTTAAGAATAAATATAATTATTCTCCTTTCTTAATTTATAATATACCTTATTAATTATATATATAAATCTAGAGCTTTTTAATAAAAGGTAGTATATTATAATAGAAAATATAATTAATATAATAATAGATAGGAAGGTATTTATATTTAATATTAATAGATATATTAATAGCTAATCCTACTTTAAGTTTATATCTTATTATATATAAGATTAAGTATTATTTACTATTATTACTATTTATTAATTATTATTATATAACTACTTCTATTATAAATACTAGTATAAATCCTTTAAATAACCTAGATATATTATTATATCTATTATCATACTTTTAATTAAATAATTAGCTTATTAGTTTTAACAATAATCTTTTTATTAATAATAGGAATAACATATAAGATATCTTTTATAATAGAAGTAATTATTATAATAATAAATATATTAATTTATAAAAATATTTATTATTAATTTAATAGGTAACCTATTTAAAATTCATAATAATCTTATTTATAATCTAGATCTTAATATATTTTATAAGTAATTCTTATAATTAGAAGATTAAGATCTATAATATTAAGAATATAATATCCTTTTATAAGATTTATAATAAAATATATTTAATTTAATTTTAAGAAATTTTAAGAGTATATTATTATTAAATTTAACTTATCTATTTTAGACTCTTATAAATCCTAAGTAAGATCTAAGTCTATTAATAACTTTATCCTCCCCTTTTATTATAAGATAACTATACCTCCCTTAACTCTTCTAGAAGTCTTTAAAATACTTATTATAATACCTCTTATATTAAATATTACTTTATTAGGTAATATTACTTTAATAATTTTAAATTATATATTTAATTTATTAATAAAATAATCTAGGTTTAAATTCTCTTTTTCTAGTATTAAAGGACTTAAGGAAGAAGAAGTTAGATATCCTAATAAGTATAAAGGTAAGTATTCTTTAAAGGAAGAAGAATTAGATAAAGAGATAAAGTATTATAAAGTTAATAATTATAAAGTTGAAAGAAGATAAGTAGGTATAAAATAAAATAGTAAATCTTAGTATTAATAATATTAAGTAATTTTAATAATAGTATTAATAATAGTATAAGGATAACTTATTTATAAGATAAAATATAAAATAAAGGTAAGAAGAGGATTATATTAATAATTAAAGAGGAAACTCTAATTTAAGAAGAAAGGGATAATAAAGATAATTTCTAATTAAACTTTAAGTCCTTAAAGGATAAGAATATACTTTAATTATTAAAGGTATTAATTAAAAAGGCTAATAAAAAAGTAATATAATTAAACACAATATAAAAAATGATATAAAGGAAGGATTATAAAAATAAAGTACACCCTTAATCTATTATAATATTAAAGAATATAAAGTTAATAGTAAAGTATAAATTAAATGTAATTAAGCTTTATATAAAAGATATAATTAAAATATAAATATTAATATCTATTTATAATAAAATTAACAAAATTATAAGGATTAAGTCTTAAGAGTTTAAGGTTATAATAATAATAAAGTTAAAATATAAATTTAAATAAGGAAATAAATTTATTCTATTAGATACATAATTATCTTAATCTTTATATTAATTAATTTATAATTATAATGTTAAGAAAGATCTAATAATATTAGAAATTAATAAAATTATTAATCTTAAAAGCCTTATTTTAAAGATTATTAAGAGAAATTATATATAATTTTAATCCTTTATTATAACTATTATATAAGAGGTTATTAAAGCCTACTTAATAAGATATTTTAAAGGTAAGTTATATATTAATTTAATTAAATAAGAAGATTAACTATTATATTAATAATAAATCTAATTATAATTTATATTAAATATATTATAATTATATAAAAAGATATATAATTAATTAAGAGTTTAACTAGTTTTTATCTTATAATAAAATTTTATCATAATATATAAATTAAATTTATAATCCTTAATAAAATTTATATCCTATGTTTTATAATATTAAATTTTATAAAAGGAAGAGGCTTTATCTTACTTAAGTACCTCTTAAAGTAGGATTAAGATAAAGATTAAGATAATTTTATAAAGATTTCTTAAGGATTTATATAAGGATCTAAGATAAAGTCTCTCCTATTAATAAATAAATAAATACCTATTATTATATTTAAATTTTTTATAAGAGTTTCTAAAAATATTATCCTTTTCATTATATTTTATTATATTAACTAACTTAATAATAGAAAGTTATATATCTCTTTCCTCCCCTATTAAAAGAGGATTAAGATAAAAATTAAGATAAATTCTAAGTTTTAAATAAGGCCTTACCTATTAATAAATAGGCGGGTATCCGCTATTACCTAGAGCGGGTACCTACTCTACTCCTCTTTAAGCGGGGCGGGTACCCGCCCTAATACTAAAGCGGGTTCTAAGGGTACCTACCTATCCTATCCTACCTTATTCTATAGCGTAATCTAAATATAATTTATAAAGATATATAAATAATATTTAAATACCTAATCTTAATACTTAATGTATCTATCTATTTATAAATAAAAGGTAATATTAAGGCGCCTCTTTATTTTAAAATAGAAGTAAAGAATTAATTAAAAGATATTAATAAATATAGAGCCTTTATTACTAATAATACTATTTAATATATTATATTAATATATTATTTCATTATAAAATACTTTTTTTAAGTATATAGTATTAATTATTCTATTAATAAGAATATATCTTACTATTTTAACAAATTAATTTATAATAATAAGGATTAAGTTATAAATTATATTTTTATACTTATTAGAAGGTAAACTTATAATAAAGTTTATAAAAATTTCCTTCTAGGGCTTCTTTAAAGTTAAAAGAGAATTAAGTTTATTATAAACTTAATAATAGGATAACTTAATTTAGTAATAAATATTATAAGTTAAATAATACTTAATAATCCAAGTTAAGCTTCTATTCTAATAATATCTATAAATAAGAAGATTGTATATTTTCTTAAGATTAAAATAGCTTATTAAAGGATTATTATAATAATAACAAATAAGCTTACTTTATAATACTTTATCCCTAGGAATATAAAGGTAATTATTATATATTAATAGCCCCTTAATATCTAAATTCTATATTTATAATTAATTATAATAATATATTATTAATACCTTTAGAAAGGATTTTACTTAATTATTATACTTTTAAATATCTTTAATAAAAGTCTTTATAAGCCTTTAAATATTATTATAAAGAGCTTCCTTTAATATATTCTTTATATCCTTTTTAAGTATAATAACCTAAATACTTATAATATAAAATATAAGTATTATAATTATAATTATAATAATATCTTTAATTTCTTTAAGATCTTTATTCTTTTAAAGAGTAAGCTTATTTTATAATATTAATAAAATATTTATATTTAAGAAAGACTTTCCCTTATAATTAAGGTAGTAAGATAATATATTTATAAGATTTAACTTCCTTAAGTAATAAAATGTTTTAAAGTTATAAGTAGTAAGCTTTAATACTTATTATACTTATTTAGAGTTAAATTCTATTAGGATAATAATATAGATATATTATATAGATAAATAATAATAATAATTATATCTATCTATATAGTTATATAGTAAGATATATACGTACTAAGTAATCCATGCTAAGACTCGTCACGTGACTAGAGTTATTCCATGATAATATACCTACTAATATTGAAAAATAATAGCGTCCTCGCTATTTATATATAATAGTGATATTGTAGTAATAGTATATCTATCCTAACTAATTAAAGGTTATTACCTATATACTTATAAACCTCCTTAGTACCTATATAATAGCTATTAGGCGAAAGTTAGACTATTCTATAAAGGTCTTAGTAGATCCGGAATAATTATAACTAGATGTTAGATAGGTAATTTCTAGTTAATTAGCGATAACTTTGGAAATATATAGATTTATAACGTTATACCTATTACGGCGTAGTATTATTAGAAGAATGGAGAGAAAGTATATATATAAATAGACTAGTTATATTAGATTTATATCTATTATTCAGTCTCCTTAATACTAATAAAGTAGTTATAACTACTATTATCCTTATAAATACTATTATTATCAGGTATTTCCTCTATAAATAAGGTATATTACTTGTCGCCTATAAAGATCTTAGGTGAAATCTATCCTTATAATCCTTGTTATCTCCGCCTCTTATCTATTACTAGCGGCCTTACTACTATAAAGGCTAATTATAAAAGGAATTTTACTATTACTAAGGCGACTAGTATTAATATTACTAGAATAACTATTATAAGAGTCTATTAGCTATTTATTACTAAATAGACGTCTTACTATTAATATACTTCAAAAACTAGGTAAGTATAGTATAAGGTAGCGGTTTAGATATATTATACTATAAGTTAATATCTAATTAATTCTAAATAATATATAATTAATTATATATAGACGTTATATTTATAGCTTTAGCGTAATAGAGTATTTACTAGAACTATATCCTAGGTATCTAATTATAGTTTTTAATATTCTATAAGCTATAGGCTTAGGACTAGGAGTTAAGGTATACTAAGGCTATTATAGTATATATCTTAAACTAATTAATAAGTATAGTATATTAAAGTTTCAAGTTATATATTTATAAGCCTGATTTCTTAAAGTTTATAAGTTTATTAGTATACTATATTAATACTCTACTACAAAGGTATTTAGGAATAATACTAACGATAGTAGTATTACTATAAGAGTAGGCTAAATACTTAAGCCTATTAATAAATATATAGATATCCTAATAGATAATATATCTTCTAGTATTAATAGTTTAAGTATTTATAGAAGAAGTCGTCTTATTATCATACTTAAGATTAAAAAAACTAATATCTTCTAACCTTAATTTCTTAACATTAATAGTAGTAACATTATTAGATTACTCCTACTATTATTCTACCTCTTATTCTTTCTTACTACTAGCCTTATTAGTTAGTAAATTTAAATTTAGACTAAGTATTCTATAGAAGGTATTAAATTTAGTATTAATTTCCGCTATTATATTTCGCTAATTAAGTATATTAGTAGTATTAAGGTAGGTAACTAGAGATTATACTTACTTAGAGGAGAAACTAAGTAAAATTATAGGCTTTTAAAAGCTTTTATCTCCGCTATTAGTTAAGCTCTCTAGAGATTTCTTATCTTTAATAGGAAGGTCGTCTTTAGAATAGGTCTAATAAGATATACTAGTAATAGGCCTAGTGAAAGGATTAATATATAATTATTTAGGTAGGAACTTAGGAAGTATAAGTACTAATAAGGAGGCGAATTAGGTATTAAGGTAGATATAAGGCTTAGGAAGTATAAGTACTAATAAAGGGATAGATTTTACCTATTCTCGTAGTAATAGTCTTGTATATAAAGGTATTAATATAATAGTAAGCGGAAGTAATTAAGGAGTTACATTACTATATATAGGTATTACTACTATTTAATAGGATAATAACGTAGATATATTATATAGATAAATATAAATAATAATTATATCTATCTACGTAGTTATATAGTAAGATATATAGGTACTAAGTAATTCATACTAAGACTTATCATGTAACTAGAGTTACTTTATAATAAATTCCTTTTACTTTATAAACCTTTTAAGGTTATTATAATTAATTTACACTTTAATAATAAACTTATTATTTTTTAAGTAATATTATTACTATTTTATTATTATTATTATAATAATAAGTAATTCCTAATTATATATCTTATAATTTTATTTTAAATTAATTAATTTTTAAGATTAAAATATAATAAATTAATAATATTCATCTTTATCTTATTATAAAAAAAATATTTTTAAAATAAAGCTTAATATATTAATCTTTATATAAAGTACCTTTATAAGGTTATAATAATAGAGAAATAATATAAAAGTAAAAGTATTTTATAATACTTAAGATATCATTTTAATAATAATCATTTAATTTAATAGCCTAATCTTTTTACTATCTTTATTCCTTTTAAATAAGCTTATAAGTAGCTTTATTATATAAGAATAATTATAAATAAATTAATAATAAAAGTTTATAAAGCTTAAAAAGACTTATATATCCTAATAAGTTTTAAATTAAGGTTATTCCTTAATAATCTTTATATACTTAGGATTTATCTTAAAATTAAAGGTTAAAATAATAAATCTTAAAAATTTAATCTTTTTAATATTAGATTAATACTTTTTAAAATTAATAAATAATAAGAATTATTATAACTATTCTAATATTTATTAAATATATTACTAGTAGTCTACTAGATTAAAGTTATAAATAAGGATATTATTTAAATATATTATATATATTATATTAATAAGTCTTATAAGAGCCCTATTAATATAAGCTTAAAATATAATTAATATATTAATAAGCTTAAAATATATAATTAAATATTTGAAATAATTATAATAAGTATAGAAAATAATCTTCTATTTATTATTTTCCTTAATATAAATCTTATAATAGATATCTTTAAAATTTAACTTTATAAACATTTTAAATTTTTTATATTTAAATCCTTATAATTTATATATAAATATAGCTTATTATTCTTCTTTAATATAAAGAAGATAGGTACTTTAATTAAAAAGATCAAATAATAAATAAAGCCTTTTTAAAGAGAATCTTTAAGATAATATTGTAATTTTATTAACTTAATTTAAGATAGGTTATAAAGAGGCTTATAAAGTAACTTTTTATCTTTTATAAAATTAAAAATATAATTACCTTCCTTAAATATAAATAAGGTATTTACTTTATTATTAAAAAAGATATTAATAAAGCTTTAAGACTTTTTAAAGATTTTAAGACTACTATTAATAAATTTACTTATTATTATATTAAAATATATAATAATAAATATATTTAACTCTTTCCTAATATTTTAAGTAAATAATTAGGGCTTATTAGCTTATATTATATTAGGATTAACTTTAAAGTATTAATAATCTACTTCTAACTTTAATAAGATATATTAATTCTTTAAACTAAGTATACTTAAAATGATATTAGGGCCTTATTAATTTATTATATAAGAAAGAGTAATATATTCCTTTATATAATCTTAGTTATTTATTAATTAATAATATAATTAATAGGTTTTATAAATATATATATTACTTCTACTTAATACTTATATTTATAATAAGATAATATTATAAGATTTTATATCCTTATAAGTTATAAACTTTAATTAAATTTAATTTCAATAGGATTTAAAGTTTAAAACTATTATCATTTAATATTAATTACCTTAAAGATTTCCTTAATCCTTTATTAAGATAGAGGATATTATCTTTATTAATTAAATTTCTTATCTTACTTTTAAAGTAATTATAAGGCTTAGTCTTTTTTTATTAATATTATATTAATAGAGTTTATATGAATTTATAATTTATTATAATTAAATTAATTAAATTAAATATAACCTTTATTATTATATTCTCTTTAATATCTTTAATATTTTATTTTAACTTATCTCCTTTAAATATAATTATTTATTATTATGAATATTTAAGCCTTTAAGCTTTAAAATATAATATTTTAAAGGTTTTTACTACTTTATAACTTTAATTTAAAATTATCTAAAAACTTTCTTTATAAGCTTAAACTACTATTATAATAATTATATTCATCTATATTCTTAAGTATAATAGCTTAAATAAAGATTTCTTTATATCTCTTAAGAATATTATTAATATTTAAAATCTTATTTTTTAATTTTATTTCAAGTTTTATAAGGAAAAATTAAGCCTTATACTCCTTATAAAAAGCTAATAAATTAAAGTTTAACTCCTTTAAATAAGATTTAAAACTTAAGACTTTTTAATTAATTTATTAGCGTACTACCTTCTATCTTTTATAAATAAAGAAATAATAGTTAGCTAAATTTATAATTAAATTTAAAAAGAATTATTTAAAGAACTTAAAAATAATTTTATTAAGATTATTAACTTATTAATAAAAGTATTATTAAGTCTTAAGATTACCTTTTAAGGAGTTTATATAATAAATTATATAAGATTTTAAGATAATAAAGTACTTAATAGATATAATAAATTTAACTTTAACTTTATAAAATTAATAAATATACTCCCCCTTAAAGATACTTTTATAAATATATAACTTTTTTAAGTAAAGAATATATTATTAGGATTATACTTATAATATATAATATTATACTATACTAGGCCTAATACAGCTAGTATAGCCTACTTATACAAGTATATAAGGCGACCTTATATATATACATTACTTCCTACCTAATTATCTTCGTATATAATCCTACTATAATCTACTCTTATAGTATATACCTTATATATATATATAAGTATATAATAATATTAATAAGATAATAGTTATATTTATTATTAAGACTTTAATAGTCTAAGCGTTTTAAAGTTAATTAATATAAATTATTAAAGTAGCTAATTCATCTTCTTTCTCTAAGTAATAACTTTCTCTTTTTATATTAGTAAGAAGCCTTTAATATTTAATATTGATATCTAGGATAATTATTACTAGCCGGAAAGATATAGGATATCTTACAGGATATCCCACGTAGGATGGTATAGGACTATAGTATAGTATAGGTAAATAAGGTCCTAATCCTATATCTTTATAATAGTATAGGATAGGTATAAGATAGGATAATTAAGTAGGATAGGATATTCATAGGACCAATTAATAGGATAGGATATTTGTAGGATATCTTATAATTAGTAAGTATATAACGTAATTTTCTATAAAAAAAATTTTTAGAATTTTTTACTATATAAAAAGTTATAACTAAAAAAGTATTATTTACCTTTCTAGTCATCTTTCTAGTTACTATTCCTTCGGTCTTAGATATATCCCTAGGTATTAAATTTCTATAAAATATAATAATTTATATAATTTTTAATAATATATATTTATTTTAGCCTAGTACCTTTATAGACTAGTAGGAATTCTTAAGAAATACCTTTATTTACCTTTCTAGTCATCTTTCTAGTCACTATTCCTCTAGTCCTAAATAAATCCCTAGGTATAAAATTTATAAAATATAAAATATTCTAGACTCTTATTAATAATATCCATTTATTATAACCTAATACCTATATAAACTAGTAAGATATCTTAAGAACTACCTTGATTTTCACCTTTCTAGTTACCTTTCTAGTTATAACTTCCCCTATAGTAAAGATTTCTTAAATATTATTTTTTTAGAAAATCATATTGTATACTTAGTTATCATAGGATATCCCTAAAATATCCTATCCTATAAACTGGTTCTACGAATATCCTATCCTATAGGATTATCCTACGAAAACCTATACTATCCTATAATAGGATAGGACTAAAACCCCTAAACCTATACTATCCTATATCTTTCCAACTAGTAATAATTATATTAATTTTAATATATTACTCTAATAATATCTATTAAGGATATTATTCTTAAGGACTTCTTTTATATTATTATTAAAGTTATTATATAAATTATAAGAAGAGTTTAATACTATAATAACTCTAGGCCTTTTCTTTAAGAAAGGTAAAGAGATTAAGATTATAAGGTTAAGTACTATTAGCTTTAAGCTAGTAGCTTAGAAATATAAAAGATATAAGGATAAGTAAAACAACTTAATATAATATATAATATATTAATATCTTAGGTAATATATATATTAGAACTAATCTCTAAGGAACTTAGGAAAATATAAGGAAGTACTTAAATTATATATCTACTAAGATATAGCTGAATATTATATTAATATTACCCTGTATTTATAAGGAAGGTCTATTAAGTAGGCTGTATAGTAGTATATAAGGCGTATATATACTACAGCCTAAAAATATATACGTTATAGAACGGGGTAGAGTAGGGTAGATAGTCCTATTAAGAGGGGTACCCGCTCTAGGTAATAGTAGCTACCCGCCCGCTTACTAATAAGTAAGGCCTTACCTAAAATCCTAAGGTATACTCCTAGGAAGGCTCCTAATAATTATCTTAATCTTTGTCCTAACCCTTTTTTAATAGGATATAAAAGAGTCGAATGGCCTGACTCGAACCGCCGCATTGCCTCATTCATGCAGTGAGGGGCTCGGTGAATTGATGCAACGCAGGATGTCATCGCCACTCAAATGATGATAGTATACGGCAAAGTCTCGTAACTTTATACGGACATCGTCCCAAGGCCTGCAACACGAAAGTTGTCATCCCTTCTTGCGTTGTCGTCATCTTTGAGCTCTGTCACCCTCCATATCAATGCAAGGTGGATTAATTATTATTAAACCCACATTCCCCTAAGATCAAGTCCCCCTTCAGCATAATAAGGTACCATGTCCGTAGCTCGGCGCCCAGCCGAAATGGTCATCTCGGAGACCGCGTTCAAGGTATGGGCACAAGATTTGTTCTGTTCCTGAGTGTAATGGATTATAGGATGTGACTGTCCTTTTCTGTGTAATTGCCATTATTGGTGCCACGGCAGGGACAGCAATCTGTGTCCACAAAGGTCACCAACATATCGTCGATGAGAGTCTCCTTCTGTTTGCCTGCTTGTGTCTTGTGGCAGCCACAGCTTTGCTTTATAAAACAGCCTCGCCACTATATCAATTGATGATGGGGGCGGCTGCGGAGAAAGCCATTCCTGGCTTAAAACAGGAGATTCCAAACGACTCTGTCATCGAACTGGTCTCGAAAATAGAAAGATATTCTTATGCATTCGGTGCGCTTATTTGGGCTGTTGTATTTGCTGTCAAATCCTGCTATCTCCACTTTTTCAGACTCTTAATTGACCGACAGCAAACACTGGTAAATTACTGGAAGGCCGCAATAATCACCACCTCAATTGCTGCTGTGTTCAACATTTGCGCTTCGTTCGAAGCTTGCCCGAAATTTGGAGGTCAGAATTGTAAGTCACTCTGCTACAACCATATTGCCTGTATTTCTGTTGGCCTAATTTGTCCGCAGTGAAATGTGAGGAGCCATATTATAGAAAGAGGATACTGGCAGTTGAGGCTACAACGATTTCATTTGACATCATCACAGACCTCATAAGTAAAGAGATCCTCTCTGTTCTAGTGCTTGCGCTAACACTTTTATGTCCTTACCATTCCCCCTTGGCTCTTATGGAAGGTGAAAATCAGGCTCCGCCAAAAAGTGGGTATAGGATCATTTCTCTGCCTCAGTCTCATCATGATTATGATAGCTATCATCCGCATATCGAAGGTCCACACAAGCGACTTCACAATTTGGGCCACATTTTGGCAACAAATCGAAGCGTGCATCGCCGTATTGATGCTTTCATTGACGGCTTTCAGAGCCCTCTACGTTGCGGCGAAAACTTCTCCAGGACAACAAAAGAATAAGACAAGCTACTCCTCTCGCAAGCGTCTTTGGTCGTCATCCAAGAAGCTGCAGGATGAACGCTACATAGAACTCAGTGTGCCTAGAACTACTCTGACAGGTATGCACACCGTCATTGCTGGTAACCAGAGCATCTCGTGGCCTATAGAGCATGGCGACCATAACGACTTTGACAAACACTCCGATGTTGTGAGTTTAGCTGTTCATTTCTCGATTGAAAGGACTGACTGAAGGACCAGCCAACCCAGTGTGAACGGCGCTCAGCCCAGCACATCGTATAAGGTGGTCCGTGGGCAGACTCTGAGCTTATGGAAAACAAAGTATGAGAATGTTGCTCGATAAGGAAATATCTACACATAGCGGCCAACAAGTCCATTGGTCCGTCCTAGCCTTTGGGCTTGTTTTCCAAATGATATCTACGATTGAGGGGCTTGTTACTGGGTCGGCTACAGCTCATATATTCATAGTCTTTTGATCGTTTTCGTAACAACATGTGCAAATCCACGGGAAAGAGAACACTTTGATCAAATTTCGGAAGCCAAATCATCACTGGTCCAATCTTAGAATGCCATCCATCTGAGAGGTGAGTCCATGTGCAAGTAGAGGACAACAACGCTTGAAGTTGAACAACGCTTACAATCTAGAGAACGCCAGAAAATACCATGATTTCGATCTCCTGACTTCGTTATGTTCAGGTCAAACAGAGGCCACGAACGTCATATTTTCCGTTCTCGTCTCTTCGTTCTAGGCAGTGGCAAGGAACGCCGAGAAAAGCGCCAAAGCCATTAGGTCTTGCGCATTACTGCCTAAGCTGGACCTCGACCAAGCCTATAGATCCGTCACTGTGCACCTTGACAACCTCAAATCTCTCATCTGCGTCCTTCAACAACCGCCTAAACTCCTTGTCGGTCCTCTGTTTCGCATTCAACACTACCATCATCCCAATGTCCAGTTGACGCAATCCTCTCTCCTCAAATCTCGTCTTATCACCCAATTTGGGCAGTACGGTATCGTTGATAAGCAGCGGGGTTCCTGGCTTGCACTTCTCCAATCGCTGGGTATCATCTGTATTCCCCTCCAAGACGCAACCTGGCGAGGACCTCAGCCCTGCGTATTGGCGTAAGAATTTAGAGCTACCTGTACTCTTCTGTTCAGTAATCGAGAAGCTAGTAAAAGACCTAAGCGTGAGAGTTAATTATCTAATTGAGATCGGACTACACCCGGCGTTGGGAGGACCACTTCGCTAGATTCGGGCTGCGCTCGAAATATTGGACGGGGTTAAATTTCCACCGTGCCTTGGTAGCATTTCTCGTGGCGAGGACGGTCTAAAGAACATGCTTTCTCTTGCTGGCAGTCTATTCATTCGAAATGCAGCTGTTGACCTCGCAGCTGTAAACTCCATCGAGTGTATTGCCGAGGAGGGGAAACTAGTCATGTCTAGCGCCTCAATTATTGGTGATCTTCCAAATCATCAATTCCACTATGGAATACCAAGTTATTATGAAAGTCGCTACAACGAAGAATGGCGCCTTCGTAAGCACCTTCGTCACGACATTCTTGGAGCCAAGCAGCCCGGTTGTGCCAAGGGGAGCCCTCCATGGCGTAGTATGTTAAGATTAAAGGACGTCCCTTGGCTGAACGATCACAAGCTTTTACCTGTACCGATCTTCCCCGCAGCTGGCTACCTAGCGATGGCTATCGATTCCTTGTCTCAGTATCATCATCAGGCTGACAATGCCGAAGAGCTCAAAGGATTCTCCTTCCGTAACGTGGCCATACATTCAACCATGCAAGTCCCCAATAAAGAATTTGGGGTCGAAACGATTCTCAATCTCCAGGCGGCCAATCTCACTATCTCTAAGACTTCCGAGAAGTGGCATTATTTCAAGATAAGTTCCTCGCAAAATGATCGATGGACTGAACATTATAATGGATCGATATATGCAGAGACTTGGCGCCCTGTGCGCCAGAACAACGAGGCAAACGGTTTCTCGATTGATCCTACATCTAGAGCTGTTGAATCAGCCAGCTGGTATGAGAAATTTGCAGAAGTTGGTCTAGGGTATAGACCAACCTTTCAAGGACTGACCCATATTAGAGCCCGTCCCGATGTTAACAGGGAAACTGTAGCCGTCGCGCTTCAGGCAACTAATGGTAACGTCAAAGGTAGAGAGTCAAGCTACCCCATGCATCCATCTACGGTCGATTTCTACCTCCAACTAGCTCTTATTTGTTAGAAATCAGCCTTATGCTTAGTATACTTAACATGCTTGGCATGTAAATAGTCTAGATACGTAGACCTCCTATCTTTTAGAATTAATTAATTAATATATTCATTAATAATAAGTAGGCTAATCTACCTATATCTTTAATAGGTTATAAGCCTAGTATAATACCGTGGCTACATTAATTTATTCCTTTTAATAGATATTAAACTTATTAAGAAAGTAGTAAGGTCTTAGCTTATAAAGATTTTTATAAAGACGCTTATACTATTAATATATAAATAATCTATTAAAATCCTAATCCTTTCTAGAAGTCTCCTAAACTTATTAATTATATATATAAATAGTTATATATTTATTCCTAAATATATTAAAAATAATATTAAATAATAGTATAATATTAGACTTTATTAACCTTAAGAGTATTAAGAATTACTATCCCTAATTAATGAAGATAAATAATATACTATCTTATAATAATTACTTAGATATAGTTAATAGAATACTCTTATACTTTATCTTATAAGAGGAGGTATAAGATAAGAATAATAAGATTATTAAAAAAGGACTTATAATAGGTTAATTAGCTAAAGTCCGTAAGGGATAGTATATATAAAAGAAGGAAAATAAGAAGGTTAAAGGCCTTATATTATATAAGTATAATAATAGGATAATAGAGTATATACTTAACCTATTATATACTTATAAGATAGAGGTAATATTTAAAGAAGTCTACTAAGAGTTAGGTTTTATAATATATTATATATTAATATATAAACTTATTAGTATAACTCTTACCTTATATAAAGGTTTAATTAATATATTTATTATTACAATTAAGATTAAAAGTAAAGACCTTAATAACTTAAAAGGAGGATTCTTTATATAGTAGAGGATATTATTACTATTTAATAACTTAGATAATAGATTTAAAGACTTTATATATTAAGTTATAATAACCTTAGAAATAATTAAGCCTATCTTTAATAATATTATTAAGATATTATATAAGGAGGAGTATTTATATAAATAGGATTAATTTAATTAATTAATAGCTATTATAACTATATAGGTAAAGAAGCTTTAATAGGATAATAAGACTTATAATTAATTATAAGATAAGAATATCTCTTCCTACTATATAATAAAGCTATTAGTTAGTTATCTAAATTATAATCTACTATTATCCTATTATTATATAAGACTGAATATATAACTTAAATATAAATATTTAAAGAAGTAATATAGCTTATAAAACTATTTAAGGAGTTAAACCTTAACTTTAATTTACTTAATACTTTAATATAAATTTACACTAATAATTAGGATATAATTACCTTAATTAAAGATCTATACTACTATTTATATATTAAATATATTAATATTTAATAGTATTATATATATAATTAAGTAGAGTCTTGTGTAGTTATATTATAATAGATATTAATTAATAAGATAGCTACTAATAGCCTAATAAAGGCCCTTAGTAAAGATATATATATAGGCTTTATATATATACTTAGTATAAGTTATAACTAATACTTATATAATATATAAATAATAATTAAGTAGGAGTATTAGAAATTAGCCTTATACTTAATATACTTAGTATACTTA
>JAABUL010003890.1_pt1 | contig 21076 bp, 1 predicted proteins | sample 5559151 | NCBI WGS metagenome assembly JAABUL01 (sample SAMN10711876, study PRJNA513368) | rock metagenome | isolation source: Antarctica rocks | place: Antarctica: Victoria Land, Pudding Butte sud | reverse complement strand
AAACAAAATATATAGAAACTATATTTCGATTTTGTAAAGTAATTTATATTTTGTTATTTTTTAAATCTAATTTAAAGTTTTATAGCATTAAATTAGTATAAACTAAATATATATTAAATATAAAAAATATATATATTTTTCTTTAAAATAATATATATTTAAAGAAATATTTTTTGTGTCTAGATTTGTAGCTATATATATTTAGCGTATATATTGTATATAATTAATTAAGATATTTGTTTATTTGCTCTAGCATAATATATTCTTTGGTAGCAACGTAATTTAATTTTAATCTTAACTTAATATATATCGAATATAAATAAAACTACAATTATATATACAAATAGCTAGCAATTAAAAGCGATAAAAGTTATTTTATATATTTGATTAGTCGATATTATTGTACAATTATATTTACTAATACTTAATATATATAGAGTTGCAACTAAATTTATGCAATTTATATATTTATATTAAAGAAAACAATTCGAATCTTAGAATTTGACGCAATTAATAATATTTAATATATACTAGATTTAGATCAAATCTATATATAGATTATTTTTTATTTTTTAAGAATTTAATAGCAAATATTGCTAATACTTAATATAAATTGAGTTGCAACAAGAAATATCTTTTTACTAGATTTGTTATTTATTTAGTTAAATTTTATATATATTAAATATAGATTCAATATATATTTAATATAGAATTGTGCTATAATTAAATATTTATATTTAGTTACAAAATTAAAATTCGAATTAAAGAAAGATTCTTAAATATATAATTAATATATGCTAGACAAAAGTGTTGTATATATTATACTTATTATAATAATATTTTAAAGAAAACAAGTTTTGTATATTTGTTATATTAAAATTGTTGTAATATGTTTTAACGTTAGCAAACTAGATTGCAACAATACTTATATTAAATATATACTAAAATAATAGAAGCAATAAAATTAGAAAATATACTAGATTTATACTATAAATTTGTTAATAAAATTAAAATTATATACTACAATAATACAAATAATTAGAAAAAATAAAAATAAAAAACGCAAAAATTGTATTTTAATTTTACAAAATATACTAAAAACTTAATGCGCAATTTGTGCAATTTTATTTATTTTTAATATATATTATAGCAATACTAAATCTATATTTAAATTGCATCTTATATAGACGCGTTGAAATTGCGCGCTTAAAATTAAGATAATAGTTTTTCTTTTAATAATTATAAATTATATTAAATATATATTTAGCTTATTTTAAATTTTAAAAATTGAACAAAATTATAATTAGTCAATATATTAAAATAATCAATTTCTATATTTAGTATATATTAGATATATATATTTTCTCTTTGATATATTTTTAAATTTTCAATTTTTTTGCTTAATTTAATACAATATACGTAAAGTATAGATTCGATATAAACAAAACTTATTTCAAGTATAGATTTTTTACTTAAAATAAGCTCTAGAATAACAAAATTATAGATCTAATATATATTTGATATATACAACTTGCAATAAAAATGTTTTTTCAAACTTATAATTTTTGCTTTATCTAGCACGCTCTATATTAAGTATAGATTGAGCATAAATAGAGCTTATCTCGAGTGGGAATTCCTACTCGAGATAAGCTTGTCCCGGATAAGAAATCTACACTCGGGATAAGCTATATGCCCAATCAAAGACTATAGTTATTTACTCAATGTTTACTCGGAATATTGCCGAAATATTGCCAGAATGTTGCCAAGATATTGCCAGGATATTGCGGTTAAATAACGAATAGATAATTGGCAAAAATCAGTTATTTAATCGAAAAATACCAGAAAAATTTCGGGTAAATTTCAGGTTTGCTTTAAATAAATAACACGCAAGTTAATAATTAAAATAGCAATATTTCAAGTAAATTTTAGATAAATTTCGGGCATAAATATTACTAGTAATAATTTTTCCAATTTTTTTTTTTTAGATAAGTAGGTTAACTAATATTAGCAATATACATAATATAGTACGTACACGCTAGTAGACAAAGTCTAACGCGCGTATAGAAATTTTATAAATTACGTAATTTCTCGAGTTTCTTAAACTTTAAATTTAAGATTAGAACTTTAATTTAAAAATAGAATAATGCTTTAACAACTTTACGTATTAACAAATTAACAATATTTATAGTTTATTATTCGCTATGTCAAGGCTCGAAATCTCGATCGAGCTAGCGTCGGAACTTAGAAATCTTTCTAAATTCTAAAATTTCAAAATTTCAAAATTAGCATCTATAGGTTATAAAGCTGCTATATAGCGATTAACTGTCGATTATTAATTAGTTTTCTAATTGGAAGTTAATCGAAAGTTAATATTTCGAATAGATTCCGGATAGTCTCCGGATTAATTCTGGGAAAACAACTCTATAGATAAGTCTATAAGTATCTATATATATTATTCGATATTATTCGAATCTATTTTATAATGTTGAATTAAATAGTATCAAGCTAGATAGTGCTAACACTAGATTAGATTAATTACAATATTTCAATATATTTATTTACAAATTCGAAATCAAGTAGAATTTAAAAAATATATAGAATATAGAATCTATATTAATATTTATATAAATATTGTCAAAAATGTTTAATAGCTATAATATATTAGTAAAATAAAAAGAATTGTAAATACAAATTGAAATAAATAATACAAAAATCGATAGCAATAAATATAGTAACTATTTAATTGCAAATTTTTTAAATAATTAAGTCTAATATTTATACTTAAAATTATAAGTAATTTAATTTTTAAGTTAGTTTAAAAGCTTGTCAAAATATATTAAATATATTACAAAAGAGAGCTTTAATTAACTTATTAATTATTTAATTTTTAATAAAAATGTTTTTTAATTTAATCTAATTATTTGCGATTTTTTTGCAAATAAATTAAATTTAGATATCTATATATTTTATTCGAATATATTGCGCAAAATTCTTAGTAAGTATTATTGTTTTCTAATTATTGCAATATATAACAATAACAGCTAGACAAAATGCAAGAATTGTAGAATTAAAAGTTTAAATAATAATAAGAATTTTAATTGCAAACAATAACAATAGAAATAAATATAATAATTGCAATCGCTTTAATAGCGCTTAAAGTTAAATAATTTTCTTAATAATTTATATTTAATCGATATATTCGATTTCGAAAGTAGAAAGAGCAACAATTACTTAATATTTAAATAACTAACTAACAATTATACTATTTAAATTAAAAATATACTTAGAAATAAAATAACAAATAGTTTAATTTTCGTTTTAATTAATATCGATAAAGTTTAGAGAAAAACAAAAATTTTTACAAAAAACAAAACAAAAATTAAGAGTATCTTAAATATAACCAAAAATTTGTTTAAAATTTTTGTAATATATATTAATAAAATTAAGAATATATTTGTTTACTATTAAGGCACCAAAAGCAATATCTAATTAATTTTCAATATTGTATATATAAGAAAGTTAATTATTAATTAATAAATACTTTGAGATCTCTCTATATATAAAAAACACAATAGTATAACAATAGTACTATTGCTATACTACAAATTTAGTAGTAAGCTAGTAGTACTATCGTGTAACTACTAAGAAAATTCTACTACTACAAGATTTCTATTGTAGTGCTATTGTAATACTATTGTATTACTATCGCAATACTACTATAGAATCTATAGATATCTATAAGTGCTAATTATAAAAAAAACAAAATAAAATAAAAAAAAATTTAAAAAAAAAATTTATTTCAAAATTCTTACGGTAGTTCAATTAAGATTTTTGAAAATATTATTAAATAATAAAATTTTTAAAACATTAATTTGTTAATTTGTAAAGTTGTTAAATTATAATTCAATTTATAAATTTAAAGTTTTAATCTTAAATTTAAAGTTTAAGATATTTAAAAAGTCTCTAACGTTGCAACTATTAATACTATAATATTTTAGATAACAAAATTATATAATTTACGAAAATTATATACGCGCGTTAGATTTCTTCTACTAGCGCGTATATACTATATCAATATATAGTAGATATTAGTTAGAAAAATACTTTATTAAATTATTAAAAAGTTTGCTTACTAAGCAAAATAATTTACTTATAAAATATACATAATACTATTGTACTATTAAAAATTAATCGACTAGCAATTGTATTAATCTTGTAGTAAATTAATCGACTAGCAATTGTATTAATCTTGTAGTAAATTAATAATAAATTTAATTTAATAAAATATATCAAATTAATATAATTATATCTACTAAAATTATATTATTGTATATAGTAGAATATATAGTTTATCTCGAATGCAGATTTCCTATCTAGAATAAGCTTATCTCGGATAGAAATTCTTACTCGAAGTAAGCTTTGTTTATGCTTAATCTATATTTAATATAAATTGTACTAAATAAAACAAAAAAAATATAAAATTGAAAAGACACTTCTATTGCAAGTATTGTTGTAGTATATATTAAAAATAAGTAAGATTGTGCAAATTGCGCGTTAAGTTTCTAGTATATTTTGTAAAATTAAATTACAATTGTTGCGTCTTTTATTTTTATTTTTTCCAAATATTTGTATTATTGTAGTATATACTTCTAATTTTATTAACAAATTTATAGTATAAATTTAGTATATTTTTTAATTTTATTACTTCTATTATTTTAACATATATTTAATATAAATATTGTTGCAATCTAGTTTATTAATCTTAGAATATATTACAATAATTCTAATATAATAAACGCGCAAAACTTGTTTTCTCTAGAATATTATTATAATAAATATAGTATATACAATATTTTTGTCTAATATATATTAATTATATATTTAAAAAAAAAATCTAATTTAAATCTTAATTTTGTAGCTAAATATAAATATTTAATTATAGTACAATTCTATATTAGATATATATTAAGTCTATATTTAATATATATAAAATACATTTAAATAAATAATAAATTTAGTAAAAAGATATTTTTTGTTATAATTTAATTTATGCTAAATATTAGCAATATCTATTGTTCAAATTACAAAAAATAATAGATAATCTATATATAGATTTAATCTAAGTTTAATATATATTAAATATTATTAATTGTATTAAATTCTAGAACTTAAATTTTTTTTTAACTTAAATATATAAGTTATATAAATTTAATTGCAACTCTATATATATTAAGTATTAGCAAATATAATTGTACAATAATATTAATTAATTAAATATATAAAATAACTTTTATTGCTTTTAATTGCTAGTTATTTGTATATATAATTGTAGTTTTATTTATATTTAATATATATTAAATTAAGATTAAAATCAAATTATATTATTATTAAAAAATATATTATACTAAAGCAAGTAAACAAATATTTTAATTGTTTATATATAATATATAAGCTAAATATATATAGTTGCAAATTTGAATAAAAAATATATTTCTACAAATATATATTATCTTGAGAAAAAATATATATCTTTTTTATATTTAATATATATCTAGTTTATACTAATCTAATACTTTGAAATTTTAAGTTAAATTCGAAAAATAGCAAAATACAAATTATTTTACAAAATCGAAGTATAATTTTTATAAATTTTGCTTAAACTAAATTTATGTTTTGTATAAATATAAATATATTGTTAATATAATTATTTATTAATATACAAACAATATAAAGTATATTATATAAGCTAAATTAATATTAAGTATATATATTAAACTTATATAAGATAATTGTTACAATTTGCAATTGTTTTTAATATATATTTTTATTGCAAAATAAATTTATTTTATACTTGTTATATATTTAATCTATCTTTTATTTTTTTTGTTTTTATACTATATATATAAATACTTATTTTGTTATTTAAGATTTTAATAATATATTAATTTTATATAGACTTAACTAATATTAAATTTGTACTAGTATAATTGTTAAAGTTACTAATTAATTATTATTTATTGTTTTTTTAAAAATATTTGTTTCTTAATTTAAAGAATACTTGTAAAAAATATATTTTTAATTTAGTTTTAAAATATACTAAATTTACGCTAATTTATTTTTAATATTATATAAACACTTTAATTAAAAAGCTTGTTTTTGTATATTCTATTATATTAATTTGTATTTAATATATATTTAGTCTATATACAAATTAATATATCTATTATAGATATTAAATTTTTAAATAGATTATTTATTTACATTTTAAGTCTAGTCTATACTAAGTATATACTAATATTAAAAAAATATAAAAAAGAAAAGAAATCTTGTAATAATAATATATTTAAGATTTATATTTTATTTATATTTAATATATATATAGCTAATTAAAAAAAGTTATTTGTAATAGTAAAAAGTTAAATACAATAATTAATTCTAGTAAAAAAGTCTAAAAATTATATATATTATATTTATATTTGTTATATATTTAAAAAAAGATTACAATATTTCTTTTAATTCAAACAAGAGCAAATTTTATTTGCTAATTCATTATATTAAAATTGTACTAATTTTACATTTAACAAATATTTTTGTTTTAATTAATATTTTTGTTGCAAAAATAAATAAAATATTATTTGCAATTTTATATTATATTTATATTATATTTATACTAAGTTTATGCGTAGTTAATTCTTTTCTAAATAGATTTATCTCTATTAATAACAAGAGTTAATACAATTATCTTTTTCTTTATATTAATATTATGCTAAGTCTATATTTAGTTAATACAATTGTTGCGAAAACTATTGTTATATCTACAACTAAAAAAAACAAAAATTAGATTGTTTTCTATTATATATATTAAATATATATTAAGCATAAATTAGAGCAAATTAGCAATAAAAAGTTTTTGAAATTGTTTTATTAAGTATTAGACTTAATATATATTGTGTTTAATAATTTGATTTGTTTCCACTAATTGTATACTTTTTATTGTGTTTAGTATATACAATATAGATAACTAGATATTTGTTTTTTCAATTTTAATCTAGCGCAATAAGTTAATATTTATTATATATTTTGTTTTTGTATAATTGTTGCAACAACTATATTTCGATAGAATTTTTTTTTTTGCAAATTAATATAAAATAAAGTACAATCTATATTTAAGATAAAAATTTTGTATATCTATATTGTTTAATTCTAAATTAAGATTTCTCTTCTAACTATATTCAAATATATATTGAGTCTATATCTTGTCTAAATTTGCTATCTACTTATTTTATTTATTATTTTAATCTTGTATTTACTTTTTCTATTTTAGATACTACTTAGAGATCAATCTATATAGTTAAATAGCTTATAGTTAGAAGATAGATATTAGCTAGCTATACTATAGAAAGCAACTATTTAGAAGATAGATATAAGATATCTAGAAGATAGATATTTTTTGCAAAATAGATAGTTGCAATCTATCTTCTATCTACTAGATAAATAGAAGATAGTAAACAACTAGATATAAGATAGAAAGCAGATTGTCTTCAAATAAAATACTTGTTAGTAGATATTCAAAATAGCAATCTAGAAGATAGATAGTACTCCTTCTTATCTAGTAATGCAACACACCTAGTAATGCAACACGCTAGCAGGGGAGTTTTAGGGTCCAATATTTTAGAGTTAGCAGGTTTCGAAATCTTCAAAACCAAACATTCTGCATTATTAATTAAGTTATTGAACCATCTATATTGTCTATACAGCTCTAGAATTTATATCTAAGATAGAATCAATTATATCGAGTCTATCTAATCGAGACTCGCGCATCAATAAAGCTATTGCGATGTTTCGAACACTTCAAAGTCAATATAAGATCTGTCTACATATCGACAACCCTCTTGAACCATCTATAACTAGAATTATTGCCGTTTTCTATTATATTCTTCCAAGCATCTTTTCAAGATATCTACGCAAAATTACAAAACTTATAAAGTTGGCGCATATCCAGAAGCAACGCATTACTAAAGAGAAGAAAAAATTATTAATTACATAAATCGGATTGATGCAAATTTAGAAATAACTGTTACACATTTGTTAAGTTCGATTGATAACAACGAAGTTTCTAATCAAAAGAGGCGTCGACGTTATCAAGCGTTCTTTAGATATTAATTGAATACAAAAATTCCTATTGCGTTATTTGTATCTTAATAGTAATTGATCTCAATTTATCGAACATAATCGTCTTCGCTTTAATTGTTACGAAAACATTTAAAATTGATTCTTGTTCTTTCAACAAGCAGTAAAACGCTATAATCTTCTTCTTTCGAACGTCTACAACATAAATAAAAAGAGCTTTGCTCAAGAGCTATTAGAAACTTTTAAAGTTGTCTATAATAAACGTCTTAAAAATATCGACAAGCTTCTATATAAGCACTGCGATTCGCGCGAATAAGTGTTGATAATTAAGTGTATTTGTGTCGACAAAACAGCTATATTATTGTATCTAATCTTTGTCGAAAAAAAGCATCTACATATCTAGTTAAATACTCTTGTTGCATACAATTTACAAGATAAATCTACATTTATTACAAAAAGTAAATAGACAAACAACAAGATAGATATAGAATAACTTCAACAATTGTTTAAATTGCAGACTTGTTATTGTTGACAAAATCAATATTGTTGTTTGCTTTTTGATAGACACAGATTTTATCTAACAATTGCAGCTATCTAGTTCTGTATTAATAACAGTATTATAATAATTTGCTTGTTATTATATTCTACGCATCTTTTGCAACTATTAGATGTAAATATTTTTGATCTAATAGCAATCTATTATAAGAGCGAATTAGAGACTCTGCTGCACGACAAATTTGACTTTATTATTGACAAGCTCAAATTTATACAAATCTTTTGCAAAGCTTGTACTAAAACAATATTAAAAAGCAACATACTAAGTTTCTAGAAAGTCGTCAAGCTGTTTTTTTATTGTTTCGAAGTAGTATTACAAAAGATAAATTGCAAAAATAGAAGATTGTTAATATCTAAAGAAGACTCTGTTACTATTACCGTCTTTAATAAAGTCTCTATAACTATAGCAATGTTGCCAAACAAGACAAAAATAATTAATAATTGCGTTTCTCGCTATAAAAAGAATCTAACTAATCGCGAAGTTATGTTTACTTGTATAATTATAGCTGCACAAGTAGTAGCAAATGTACACGTTTACAAGCAAACAAACGTTACTTTTATTAAAGCTACCAAACTTAAGAAGAAAAGCAAAAGTCGACAAAAGAGACAAAACAATAAGACAAGAATATTAAACAAATAGATACAAAGTCAAGAGTATATAAAGATTCTAATAAAAAAAGAAATTAAAATATTGAGCAGTATATATCTTGATATCTTTCGATACTCGACAATAAGTCAATTAATTACTGATCAAACTAATTAGCAAGTCGCAAAGAAGACAAAACAAGTAACAAAAAAGATAGCAAAGACGACTACAAAGCAACTAACTATACTAAAGAGACAAGCGACAAAGAATAAAAACGATTTTTGCAAAGCTCTTAGAAATATAATTGATACTAATATTTTCGAGCTTTAAAGTTTTCGATCTAGTTCGAAAAACAGTTCTCGAAAAAGCTCTCAAAAGTCTACTATTTATATACTAGATACCTCTTATTTATCTCTTTCAATCGCGTTATGTACTGCTTCTATTATATTGTCAATATTGTTTTCGCTGTTGTCTTTATTATTGCCTCTATTATCGTCTCCATTACCGTCTATATCAAAATCAAAGAGACAAAGAAAAGCGTCGTTGCAAAAAACAACAAAAAGAACGATAAAGAAGTCTTCTGAGCACGAAGAGATAGCAATTTCTATTGCACTACAAATCAATCGAAAAGAACAAATAATAAAATCTTTACAGCAATAATATTTGCAGAATCTCTATCAAGTTACGCGTGCAAGCTTTATCGCCGTTGTTTCAAACGAAGTCTTAACAAGATAGAAATCGACCGCGTATTATCTTATAACTCTAAAGACGATAAAGAAGATAATATTAATTCGTAAGAGTAATTCAAACAAGAAAGAGATTGCTATCCACACATGCAACACCTAACTGCCTATTAATATTACTAATGCGCAGCTCAAAGTCGATAATCTTATTGATTTAAGATCGCCAATAACTAGTAGAATAGTTATTTGGGCAGTATAAACAATAATCAGCATAATATTTGCAAGAGAGAATAGTAATTGGCATATCTACAGACATAGTTTAATTGAAGTGCCATTTATGTCTTATTCTAAGCACTTGAAAAGATATGTTTCAGATTTATTTCTTAAATAGACAGTGCAAAGATTGCTTGCGAGATCAGGGTCTTTCTCGACTTATTTTAGTAATGGGAAGACATATTTGGTAAGAATTCTCGTGGTGGTGGTGGTGTTCTCTGCGTACCCTAAATAATTAACCCTAGATCTCCTGCTAGCGTGTTGCATTACTAGGTGAGAAGGAGTAGATAGATAGCAAATAGAAATATTATAAGTAAAAAAAAGTTGAAAAACTATCTAAGTACTTCTATATTAGTTATAATTATCTTAGTACGTACACGCTAGTAGGGGGGTCAAACACACGCATACAATTTTCGTAAATCGCGTTATTTTGTTATTGAAATTTTAATAACGTGGATAATTATAGAGCTAGAGCAATCCCGAGTATATAAAACTTTGAATTTAAGGTTAAAATCTTAATTTATTAATAGAATTGATACAAAAACGTCTTAACGACTTTATATTTTAACGAATTAACAATTTAGATATTTTACTTTTCGATATGCCAAGACTTGAAATCTCGATTGGGCTAGCGTCTAGACTTAGTAAAATTTAAAATTTTTTCAAAATTTTCAAATTTTCAAAATTAACATCTATAGGTTGGATAGCAGATAGATAACTGCTATATAGCGGTTGAGAATATATAGCTTATTCCGGGTGCAGATTTCCCATCCGGGACAAGCTTATTTCGGGTGGAAATTTCTATTTGAGATAAGCTTTGTCTATGCTTAGTCTATATTCAATATAGATTGTACTAAATAAAACAAAAAGATTATAAGTTTGAAAAGATATCTTTATTGCAAATTATATATATTAAATATATGCTAGATCTATAATCTAGTTATTCTAGAGCTTATTTTAAGTAAGAAATTTGCATTTAAGATAAGCTTTGTTTATGTCGAGTCTATACTCTATATATGTTGTGCTAAATTTAGCAAAAAGATTAAAAGTTTAAAAAACGTATTAAAAACAAATTGTATATATCTAGTATATATTAAGTATATAAATTAATTATTTTATAATATCGAGTAATTATAATTTTGTTCGATTTCTAAAACTTAAAATAAGCTAGATATATACTTAATATAGTTAATAGCTATTAAAAAAAACTATTGACTCGATCTTAAATACGCAATTTCGATATATCTATACAAAATACAATTTAAATATAGATTTAACATTGCTATAATATATATTAAAAATAAGTAAAGTTATATAAAATGCACAATAAGTCTTTAGTATATTTTATAAAATTAAAGTACAATTTTTGCGTTTTCTATTTTTATCTTTTCTAAATATTTGTATTATTGTAGTATATACATCTAATTTTATTAACAAATCTATAGTATAAATCTAGTATATTTTCTAATTTTATTATTTCTATTATCTTAATATATATTTAGTATAAATATTGTTACAATTTAGTTTGCTAATCTTAGAGTATATTACAACAATTCTAATATAATAAATGCGCAAAATTTATCTTCTTTAGAGTATTACTATAATTAGTATAGTATATACAACGCTTTTGTCTAATATATTACTAATTATATATTTAAGATTTTTTTTTAATTTAAATTCTAATTTTGTAATTAAATATAAGTATTTAATTATAGCACAATTCTATATTAAATATATATTAAGTCTATATTTAATATATATAAAATATAATTAAATAAATAACAAATCTAGTCAAAAGATATTTTTTTTTATAATTTAGTTTATACTAAGTTTTAGCAATATCTACTATTAAAATTACAAAAAATAATAGATAATCTATATATAAATTTAATCTAAGTCTAGTATATACTAAATATTATTAGTTGTATTAACTTCTAAGATTTAAATTTTTTCTTTAATTCGAATATATAAGAAATAAATTTAGTTGCAACTTTGTATATACTAAATATTAGCAAATATAATTGTACAATAATATCGATTAATCAAATATATAAAATTACTTTTATTGTTTTTAATTGTTAGTTATTCGTATATATAGTTGTAGTTTTATTTATATTTAATATATATTAAGTTAAGATTAAAATTAAACTATATTGCTACTAAAAATTATATTATACTAAAATAAGTAAACAAACATCTTAATTATTTATATATAATATATAAGCTAAGTATATATAACTACAAATTTAAATACAAGAAATATTTCTACAAATATACGCTATTTCGAGAAAAAATAAATATTTCTTTTATACTTAATATATATCTAGTTTATACTAATTTAATACTTTGAAATTTTAAATTAGATTTAAAGAATAGCAAAATACAAACTACTTTATAAAGTCGAAATATAGTTTTTATAAATCTTGTTTAAACTAAAGTTATATTTTATATAGATATAAATATATTGTTAATATAGTTATCTATTAATATATAACCAATATAGAGTATATTGCGTAAGCTAGATTAATATTAAATATATATTAAATATATATAAAACAATTATTACAATTAAGAATTTGCAATTGTTTTCGATATATACTTTTATTACAAAATAAATTTATTTTATGTTTGTTATATATTTGATTTATCTTTTATCTTTTCTATTCTTATACTATATATACAAATATTTCTTTTGTTATTTAAAACTTTAATAACGTATTAACTATATATAGACTTAACTAATATTAGATTTGTATTAGTATAATTGTTACAATTACTAATTTATTATTATTTATTGTTTTTTTTTAAATATTTGTTTCTTAATTTAAAGAATATTTGCAAGAAATATACTTTTAGCTTAGTTTTAAAATATACTAAGCTTATACTAACTTATTCTTAGCGCTATATTAGTACTTTAATTGAAAAGCTTGTTTTTATATATTTTATTATATTAATCTATATTTAATATATATTTAATCTATACGTAAATTAATATATTTACTACAAATATTAAATCTTTAAATAAATTATTTAATTATATTTTAAGTTTAGTCTATACTAAAATATATACTAATATTAAAGAAATATAAAAAAAAGAAATTTTGTAATAATAGTATATCTAAAATTTCGAAAATTTTTAAAGATTTATATTGTATTTATATTTAATATATATATAATTAATTAAAAATAATTGTTTATAATAATAAGAAGTTAAATACAATAGTTAATTCTAATAAAAAAGTCTAAAAGTTATATATATTATATTTTTATTTACTATATATTTAGAAAAAGATTACAATATTTTTCTTAATTCGAATAAAAACAAATCTTATTTGCTAAATTCTTATACTAAAATTATACTAATTTTATATTTAACAAATATTTGCGTTTTAACTAATATATTTGTAGCAAAAATAAGTAAAATATTGTTTGCAATTTTACATTATATCTATATTATATCTATACTAAGTTTATATATAACTAATTTTTTTTAAATAGATTTATCTCTATTAATAACAAGAATTGATGCAATTATCTTTCTTTTTATATTAAAATTATACTAAATTTATATTTAACTAATATAATTGCTACAAAAACTATTGCTATATCTATAACTAAAAATATAAAAAATTAGATTGTTTTTTATCGTATATATTAGATATATACTAAGTATAAATTAGAGCAAATTAGCAACAAAAGGTTTTAAAATTATTTTACTAAATACTAGACTTAATATATATTGTATTTAGTAGTTTAGTTTGTTTTAACTAATTGTATATTTTCTATTGTATCTAATATATATAATATAGACAATTAAATATTTGTTTTTTCGATTTCGGTTTCGATTTAGCGCAATAGATTAATATCTATTATATATTTTACTTTTATATAATTGCTACAATAGTTATATTTTAATAGAAAAATTTCTTTTGCAAATTAATTTAAAATAAAGTACAATCTATATCTAATATAAAATTTCTATATATATTGTTTAATTCTAAATTAAGATTTCTCCTTTAACTATATTTGAATATATATTAAGTCTATATTTTGTCTACACTTACTATATATTTATTTTATTTACTATTTTAATCTTGTATCTACTTTTTTTATTCTAAATACTATTTTTTATAAAATAAAGCTAAACAAGTAATTATAATAGCTTGTCGCGTTGTCAAAATAATAGATAATAGAACACTTAGTTTTTATGTAGAAGCTAGAGCTTTGCTTATCTATATATATTGATCGAAACTATCCAAATTAATTATATAATATTGAGTCGAATAGTATCGAGTTAAGTAGTATTAATACTAGACTAGATCGATTATAGTATTTCGACGCTTCTATTTAATTTAAATCTAGAAATTAGCTTTTATATAAATTACGTTTTATATTTTATTAAGTTTAAAATCTATTTTAAAACTATCAAATTTCAAGTATCTTTTTAGCAAAAGTAAAAAAGATGTATAAAAGTTTTTTGTTAGCAATTTATATGCAAATATATATATATTTACATGTTCAAGATACTTTAAAATTTAAAAAATATATTAGAAACAAGACTTTAACAAGAGATTATGCAAATATTGTCAATAGTACTTAATAGCTTTATTAATAAGACAAAAAAAAGAATAAATATAGATTTGAATAAATAATACAAAGATCGACAACAATAGATATAGCAACTATTTAATTGCAAATTGTTTAAATAATTAAGTCTAGTATCTATATTTAAAATTATAAGTAATTTAGTTATTAAATTAGTTTAAGAGTTTGTTGAAATGTTTCGAATATATTATAAGAAAAAGTTTTAATTAACTTGTTAGTTATTTGTTCTTTAATAAAGATATATTTTAGTTTAATTTAATTATTTGCAATTTTTTTGCAAACAAATTAAGTTTAAATATTTATATATTTTATTTAAGTATATTGCGCAAGATTTTTAACAAATACTATAATTTTTTAGTTGTTACAATAGATAACAATAGCAACTAGATATAATATCAAAAATTTTAAAGAGAAAATTTTAATAATAACAAAAGTTCTAGATATAAACAATAGCAATAAAGATAAATAAAATAATTATAATTGTTTTAACAATATTTGAAGTTAAATAGTCTTTTTAACAATCTATATTTGTTTAATATATTTGACTTTGCAAGTAGAAAGAAAAACAATTAATTAATATTTAGATAATTAATTGATAACAATACTCTCTAGATTAAAGATATATCTAAAAATAGAACAACAAGTATTTTAATTTTAATTTTAGTTAATATTAATATAGTTTAATAGAGAACAAATACTTTTACAAAAGATAAAACAAAGATTAAAAGTATCTTAAAAATAACAAAATATTTGTTTAACAATCTTTTAGTAAGTATCGATAAAATTGAAAGTATATTTATTTATTACTAAGACAACAAAAGCATTATCTAGTTAAATATTTAGTATTATATATATATAAAAATCGATTATCGATTAATAGATATAACAATAATCTAAATCTACAATATAGTTCGAGTTGACAATATATATTTTAAATATATCTATAAAGATAACAATTAATTTACATTTCTATATTTTGTAATTTTTTAGTATTTTTTCTAGATATATTTTTTAATTTAAATAGAAAATTTAAGTTGCAAAATTATACTTAATTTTGATTTTTAAATATTATTAAATAGAGTCTAAGTTAATTATTTTAAATTAATTGACAAAAGTTCTTTTAATAATATTGATAAATTTCTTGTTAATATTAACAATTAAAAAATTGTTTATATAGATAACAATAATAGTAAAGCTATTAGTAAAAACATTTAAATTAAAATTTAATAAATAAAAATAATACTTTTTAAGAAATACTACAAGAGTATTATATTATATCTAAAATAATTACTTAAGTCTATAGAGAGCTTTTCTAAATTAATAAATTTTTTTGTTTTGTTTAAAATTGTAAAATAGTTTTATATAAATCTCTTTGTTAATATTTTTGTAAAAAAATAATAACAATATTTATTTATTTTAAGTTCTAGTTGTTAACAACAACAAAAACAAATATAATCTTATAGTTTATAAATTTAACTACAATTTTAAAGATTTTAATATAATTTAGATTTTTGTATTGTTTAAAATCTCTAACAATTTAACAAACTTTATAATAAAAAAATTTGCTCTTAATTTCTTGTTTAATTTTGTAAACTTATTTTTTACAAAATATATAATATTTATTAAATACTAAATTAACAATATAGATATTATTCTTTTTTAAACGTTTGATTTTATTTTGTTTAGCTAGTTGTTAGTTTATTTTATAATAAATATTTGTTATAGTTTTAGTATAAGTCTTAGATTTATATAGTTTTAATAATATAATTTTGAACAACAAAACAAAAAAATCTACAAATTTATTTTAATATAATCGAAACTTTAAGTATCTTTGCAATATTGAATTAAGATTTAAGAATAATAGATTTTAAAATATATTTAGTAATTTAGTAATTTTAAAGAACTTATTAAAATTAATAAAGTTAAAAAAAATGTTATTTTTAAAGTTAAAAAATATAGTATTTTTAGAGTCTAGAATTTTGAGTAAAATAGATAAATTTAACTTAAAGTTCTTAATATAATTTAAGAGCAAAATAACTCTTTGTTGTTGTTATAATATTGTTACAAAAAATTTGTTTAATTTAGCTTTTACAAAATTTAAGAATTTATTAATAAAATTTGCAATATTAGATTGCGTAGATAAAATTATAGATAAATATATATTATTGTTTTGACAATTAATTTTGCTATAATTAATATTAGAGTTAAATAATGTTTGTTTATTGTTTAGTTAATAAATTTCTAATACTTGTTAAATCTTGTCTTTATTATATATTATATAATAGATATTTTTTTTTTTATATTCTATTAGAATTAAGAGTCGAATACAATTTTAAAACTTTTGTTAACTAGTATTTAATTAAATTTTTAATACTTTTTTTTGCTAATTAATGCATTAAATATACTTGTAGTTATAAAGATATTTAATATTTGCTTCGAAAGAAATAACAAAACATTTAACAACAAAAAAAAATTACAATATAAATTAATTGTTTAAATAATCTCTAGTTAAAGATTTACAATTAAGTTAGTATCTTTAATTATAATATTAGTTTTTTGTATTAAAATCTAGTTAAAACGTTGAATATATTTGTTTATTTTAACAAAGACAACAATTATTAATTTAATATATATTTTGCGCTTTTTGCATTAAATTCGAAAGATTTTATTTATATATTTATTGTTATTGTTAATATAAATACAAGTATATTTGTTGTTTTTATACTTAAATTTGTTAATATAGTATTTAAAGAAAGCTAGCAAATTAGGTTTTATTTTTGTTTTTAAGATATTTTATTTGCAAATACTTAATTCTATTATTTAGTTAAGTACAAACATAGTAGATACTATTAAAAACTATCTAGAGACATAGATCTTATAATATTAATATAAATAGAATTGTTTTTTTAGCAATTAAGTCTAATAGAGATTTGATAAAATATTATTTTGCTTTTTGTGTATATATAAGAAATATAGATATTATTTAAAGATAATTTAATAAAATCGAAAATATCTTTGCAAATTAACTAATAAATATTTTGTTTATTTAGATAATTAAGTTGTTTGTATTGTACAATTATTGTATTCTTATTAATTGTTAATAGAGCAATAGTAGCAAAAAAAAGTACAATAAGTATTTTTAAGTTTAAAAAATAGAGATCGAAGTCTTTAACTACTTAAATTTATTAAATATTAATAAAAAAATTATAATTAATAATTTTTCGAACAATACTAGCGTTTTTTAACTAGCTATAGAAAATTAAAGTGTAAAAAGAATTAAATATATATTGTAAATTGTAAATTGTAATATAATAAACTCTTTTATCTTTATATTTAACAATTAGATAGATATTTTTAATATCTATAGCAAATAAATTGCTCTCTATAATTTTAACTAGTTGTTAAAATATTTTCGAATAAAATATAAAAATACTAGAATTTTCAAATATATATTACAAATATTTTGTATCAAAGATTTATTTGTGCAAGATATAGTTAACAATAAGAGCTAGCGTTATAGTTGTAAAAATAAATAATCTAGAAATTGCAAATAGAATTGCTACAACAACAAAAATAAAATAATATTTATAAACTATTGTTTTAATAATTTTTTACTTTTTATTGTTGTTGTTCTTATTTTTGTTTTTATTAAACTTAAATTTGAATTTGTTCTTATTCTTTTTAAATTTAAATTTCTTTTGATTTTTTTTTAATTATTGTAATTTTAACAATACTTATTTTTGTTATTGTTTTAATTGTTTTCGAAACTATTGTTTTTTAAAACAAAATATAGTTCTAAATATAAGTTCTAGTAATCTAGTTTCTAATAATTAATTTTTTCGCAATTTGTATACTTCTTTTGTTTAATATATACAAAACTAGAATTGTCGACAACAAAAAGAATATCTTTTGTAATAATAACTAGTCTAATAATTGTTATTAAAATTAAGATAATATTAATAGCTAAAATATTTATTAAATTGATATATTAAATTTTGTAATTATAAATAACAACAAACAACTTCTGCTTCTAAATACTATTATTATAAAAGAACTTATATTTAAATACTTATTAATTAATAAAGAAACAAGTAGTATTGTTAAGATTAATTAAATATTCAAAGATAGATTAGTTCTTATCTATAGTTAAATTGTTCAAATAAATAGATAGTTTATTAATAATATTGCAAAACTTAATTTTGTATTTGTTAATATTTTAAAAGCTTAAAATTTTAAAAAATTCAAATTTAACAAAAATTCTTATTAGTGTACGTAATTTTTTAGATTTGTATATTTTAATAATCTTTTAATAAAAATTTTTAATTATATCGATCTTCTTTATATTGTAATATAGATTGTTATTAACAATATTTTAAAGCGCGTTTATATACTTCTTGTTGTTAATATCTTATTTAATTTGTTCTTTAATAATTATATTAAATAGATCGATAAACTTAATATTTAATTTAATATATTTTCAAAATTCAATTTATTTAAGAACTTCGAACAAATTTTGTTTTTAAACAAGAAAGCTTATACTATTGCTAATTTTAATAATTTGTTTAAAAACTACAAAAAAGAACACAAAGATACTACGTCTAGAGCTTTCTACTAATAAAAACAACAGTTGTACAACAGTTGTACGTTGGTTAAACAACAGAAATCTAGATATTTTATAGTTGTTTAATGGTTTTTCAACGATTTGATGTTAGAAATTTGGAAATTTAGATTTTCTTTCGATGAACAGCGGTTGAACGACGGTTGAACAACGGTTGAACAACAAATAAACAACAAATAGATGCCTATAGATACTAATTTTAATATTGAAATTTTTAAACAGCAGTTTAAGACTAGAAAATTAATTTTTCTACGATTGAACAACATCGACGTTTTTTTTGGAGCTCTAAGCTGCTTTGAGCAAGCTAGCAAAGCTAAGCATTTAAGAACTATTGTGTCTTAAATTGGAAGCAAATACGACTTGTAGAACTTTGAGTATAATTGAGAATTACGCTTATTAACTAAGAAAAGCTAATAACGAGAGACTAAATACGCTTTCGCAAGCATCTCTTAACAAAACATTAAACTTTTGCGAGATAATTAGAGTTTCTCTTGTCTCGACTACTATCAATAGACTTGCTTGTTTAAAGACGTTGTCGTTATTCTTAAGACACGTATAAGATGTTCAAATTATTAAGATTTGATTTCCAAATAAATTTTGTTCGAATGGATCGAATTTGCAATTTATAAAATTTTAATATTAATATTGATGCAACTATGCAACTATCGAACGCAATAATAAATTTTAAATATTAAAACTTTTTAAAGCTAAGCTCGATTAAGGTTATTTTAATTTGTCGAATTTTAAAAAAAAATATAATTTCTAAAAATACGAATTTTGTCTATTTAGATTATCTTAGTTAGTTACGTAATCTAATCCTAACCCTAGACTTTCTCAGGAAGCTCTGAAAGCTCGGAGAGCTCTGGAAAAATGTTATTAAATCGAGCTCAAAAATAAAACGTCGATAAACGGTTAAACAATAGTTGAACAACAATTGAACAACAATTATTCAACGAATAGAATGCTAGGTTGCAGCTTACTCCGGGTGCAGAAATCGCACCCGAGACGAGCTTATTCTAGATAGAAATTCTTACTTGAAATAAACTCTATCGATGCTTAGCTTATGTTTAGCATAATTATTTCGAATTACAAAAATTAATTGCAATCTTTGTTCGCAATCGAGATACAAACTTAATATATATATAGTTTACTGTACTGTCTGTCTCGAAGAAGAATTCTCGGTTTGCTCTTTAAGTACATGCGATGGAGTCGCGATAGAATCGCGGTGGGATTGCGATAAGATTACGGTAAGATTACAATAGAATGCTGATAAATCTTCGATTCTACGTTGTTTTCTATCGAATATTTACTATTATAATCTTGCAGTCTCTCCGAGTTATTATCGATTTCTATCAGTTATATTCAGTTTAACATTCTATAACACGTCTTACAGTAGAGAGATTCGCTTATCGCTCTCTCTTCAATAGATAGATTTGCTTACTGCTATGTTTTCGATAGATAGATTTGCTTACTGTTAGATTCCGAATTAAAATAATTGTATCAGAAAATGTTTGTTCTGAACTTATAATTAATCAGACAATCTATTTGCAACTACAGATATACAATATTTCAATTATATTTCAGCAAATACTGTATTCTATCTATCGATTGTCAATCCGACTTCTC
>JAABUL010003889.1_pt1 | contig 21079 bp, 24 predicted proteins | sample 5559151 | NCBI WGS metagenome assembly JAABUL01 (sample SAMN10711876, study PRJNA513368) | rock metagenome | isolation source: Antarctica rocks | place: Antarctica: Victoria Land, Pudding Butte sud | reverse complement strand
GGGAGATGTCAGTGTTCGCGAAGGCTTTGTAGGGTGGGAAAGGGGAGGGGGGGAAAGATACCTTTTTGTACTATCTTCTGAGCTTCTCGCTCGGCCTTTGTAGGGGGTTTAGTACTGTGGCTGCGCGGATGCAGGTAGCTTTAGGATCTTACATCGAGGAGGGTTTGGATGCCTTTGGAGTTTTGGGCGGACTTTGGGTACGTTAGCGAGGTGATTGTCGGCGGGGCTATGTTTGCAGCGTACCATTGTGGATAGAGGATGTCTGTGCGGTGTGCTGGGAGTGTAGGTCCTGGGGATGAGAGGTGCAGTCGGAGCTCTTGGCGGTGCCAAGGCTGCTCTCCGGCTCACGGCCGCCGCTCAGATGTCGACATATTCCATCTACTTAGATGTACTCTCTGGTGAGGTAATTCCCTGGGAGTAATGAGTAAGTAGCTCAATTGCTGAAGCAGGTCGCAATGACTCGTTTATGTATTTGAGTAGGTACGAATTCTGGCTCCAGGCCGATCCATTCGCCTATGGAAAACTTGACTCCCTTCCCTTTCAGGCTACAATGGCATTCGAGGCTTTCCAATTGCAAATACGGAGAAAATTTATATCAACAAAGGGCACATAGTCCGAAACAGCTAACATGAGACCACAAACATAGGAAAACCTTTGCGGCGCGCCATTGGTACCTCCTCCTTCAAATCCAATTTATCTATTCGAGCCTTCGTACGATCCTAGGCCTGCGAAAATGCCAGGGTCTGCCGTCAAGCCTGAGATACAAGGCTGGTCCGGCCTCAATCCTATCTACATACTCTAGTCGTCCCAATGCGTTCTTCCTTTCCGCAATGTCGAAACCGAGGTGCCTTCTACCATCTATACCCAGATATAGGCCGAATTGATAGTTTCTCTTCGCAAGGTGGATACGCGACAGTAGTTGTATTCTCTCATCTTTGGCGTCTTGCACATGGAATATGGGTCTGCCATGGAGCTCTTCGTCGAAGATCCGGCTTGCATAGCACCATTGAATAAGGTCTCCGATGGTGTAGATACCGTTGCGGGGCAATCTATAGGCTTTCGTAGGTCGCGCCAAGGCTGTGCAAAGAAGATACAAGCCCAAGATGGAGAAAGAGGCCCAAAAATTGACAGGCTGGATGTGCTCGGTAAAGCCCGTCGCATCTGGTATACCGATAAATATGCCGGATGCTATGATAGGGGGGACTGATGCCGCGAGAGAGAGGAGTGAGAACAACGCCACCCTCCAGTGCTTGTTGGCTATAGCTTTGCACGTTATTAAAATAGGCATAGAGCTTGGGTAATCCAGGAGTATAGTCGAGGCTGCGGGTGCTGCATTGTCCATCCCTGCGAAAGGTTGATTATACCAGTAGAAGTGGTCAACATTATTCCAGAGAAAAGAGAACCAAAACCCCATGAGATTAACGGGCAGGAACTGAAACAGAAAGGCTTCTTTAGAATTATAAGGTTTGGAGGCATCTGGTATGCTCCAGAAAGTATGTATGGGACTATTCACGGAAGCTTTCATCTCGGTTTTCCATTCCGCGGCATAGACAGAACTAGCATTGATGTGAGGCATACTTTTCACCAGCGAGGTAGCTTTTATGTGGATGCCTCGCTGGAGATATCCATTGATAAGTCCTAGAATCGCTAAGGCAAGTACTGTGAGTGCCATTGTGCTGTACATTGCTAAGAGTGAATCTGTGAGCGCACCAGAGTAATGAGAGGACACTTCGATTCTGGTGTCGAGGTGTCCGTGGCTATCTACAGGCATCTCTGGATGGAAATCAGCTAACAATTGTGGCGAAGCTATGAATTGGACTGATTACCACTAAGCGGATAAATACTGGCTTGAGCGGCCATTGGTCTGGCTTCCTCATCGACTTGTGGATTGTCATCCAGACAAGTTTTAATATATTTCTCGGCATGACCGTTCCTGTCAGAAGGCTTTCGCAGAGCATTTTCAATCTGACTTTGGGGTGTCTTCGGCGGTAGCGGTAGCTGTTGTATGGTTAGCCACCATCACCATCCTTGATGCTAACGTGGACCGCGATAGAATAAGTTTCGTACCAGCGCGCTTTGGTGTAAGTGCCATACCATGCCAAATTTCTCCATTCGGCCGGGTTCTCCAGTAACCCAATCTGATCGGACCAAAATTTATGGCTCGCTTACGCAAGGACTCACGGTACTCTTTAAAAGAGCAAGTCTCGAGACCAGCATAAAGCTGGCCGACGTTGGAGTCTTGCAGCAGTGCCAATTGATCTGCGACTGATACAGGGTCCCATTTCAGTCCAGTATCTCGGTGTCGTAGTCTTATCAGAATCGCTGCGGTTGTGACACTCAGCAATCCGTATATCGAGATTAAAGCATAGCCTATCTCGGCAGAGACGGCGATATTCCATTCAGCACCTTTAGGTGTTGTTTGCATGAAAGAAGCTTTTAGGCCCATAAGAGTAAAACCGACAATTATGGAGACAAGAGTTGTGGCAAAAAGTAGCCAATGACCATTCAAAGCAAGACTTGAAAGATGAAAGAAGTCGGGCGCGAACATGGCATCAGCATAGGATGCGTGCAATGTCCGCTGAGCTTTCCGATCCTCCAAGCCGGGACTATCTTTGGGAGAACTTTTAGCGGCCATTGAGATGTACGGAGAAATTCGGCTGAATGTAGTGAGAACAGTCCGCCACCAGATTACGGTGACCAGCCCAATGGCCGGAGGGACATATCGGCAAGCAAGGGCACCCTGAACAGCGTGGACGCGGCGAATGCCACCGTTCCTACGACTCCACACCAATATTCCAACAATGGCAGCTATACAGCTCAGATAAAATACCACGGTCACCGCAAGGAACCAAGTCCTCACGAGCAAGGGCTTGAAGTCAAGCTTGCGATAACCCTCGTTCTCAATCTCTGAATATTCAATCGGAGTGTATTCGAAGTCTGGTACCCGTGAGCATGTTTGCCATTGGCGATTCCGTCCGTTCTTACCTCGTGTCCCTTGTCCATGGTGACGTTCCCCCAACGAATCTGGCACGGGCTTCTCAACATTCTCCTCCCCTTCATTGGCTGCTCTATAGTTTGGTCGCCTTTCCTGTACATTAGGTCCGGGCTGTCCTTGCTGGTGCATAGAGTCTTCCCCTCGGTATTCCCCTTGCGCCTCTTCTTGTGGTTTGACAAACTTGTTCATCATAGTCAGGCCGGCGCTGTTCTTCTTCATCTCCCCATACTCGATTACGATCCCACTCATTGTGAGATATGCCTTGCTCATCTGGGGCCCTGCTTAACCTTTTCTGATCTTGCTGAGCTGCTACTCTTCTTGCGATCCACCCAATGTCAAAGTCTTGCTCTGCCACCGCGGCTGAGATCTGGCTCTCGTTTGATCTACTTTCACTGACAGGAGACGATCGTTCTTTTGTGGATGGGACTCCTTTAGGGTATGCCTCGTTCCTACCGTCCGCCGGATCGGGATGATTGATAGGTAGCGGGTGGATGTTGCCTCCCATACTATAGGCAGATATTTGAGATGGTTGCCCGGAGCCCTCTTGCCACATGTGTGCTACGTTCTGGCAAGGACCGCAGTACTGCATTTCCGTCCGGCATGGCTCGCCTCTTGTTCCCGTCAGAAGACAACGGTCTGCGAGCATCTTCCAAGGCCATGATGAGCTTGATTCCCTCCAATCGAGCATATCAAGATCCAAAAGAGCAGATCGAGTTTTACGCAGGAACTGCTATGCTTGAGCGTGGAAGGCAGCAAGGACGAAAACTGGGGGTTGACTCGAGCATATCACGCGCCCTTGCCTTCTTACTTACATATCCTGCTGGCACCCTCGTCTTCCGAAAGCCGAACACCTGTCGGACTTCCGCTCGAGTCACGCAAGGCTATAAAATGGCGAGGCTAGTGGAGAGATTGGGACCACCGCAACGTATGACAACCCCTAGGCGCTCTCTCAATTATCGTAACGCATTGCACGTTCTTGGCACATTTCCAATTATCGCAACCCATGTCTCCCTGGCCATCGATTACTGCAAGACATAATCCGAGCACAGTCATTTGACGAGAGCTCATTATCAGGCTTCCAAGTAGGTGCAATCTCAGCTGTGGGGATGTTCCCCATAGACAGTCGTGTTATAATACAACGAACTCAAACCACGCTATCGATGCAAGGACATGCAAAGCAGAGATGGACCTACCAAATCAATATGGACAGGAAGTCAGGTTGACTCGATGAGAAAGCGGATACCCACTGATTGCCGAGAACGGGTTGTCGCAGAACAGTACGACTTACCAGCTGAATGGTTTGGTATCGAGGCAGATGTTCGCTTCTGTACCAAGACGGCTATCCTCACCGTGTTGCCTACCTGCCCAAGCTGACACCTGTCGACAATGAGGTGACCTTGCACTTGATCCGGCTTCATGCATGGAAGCCGCATTTGCATACGGGTGAAAATAGAGCAAGATGCCTGGTCAAATCAAATTGCTCGGCTAACATTGGTAAGTCTGCGTCAATGGCGTCGTGGGTATTCAGTAGCAGCATCTCCCTGTATAGCGTTTTGAATTCGAAGTACCTTGGGTTCTCGTTTCTTGATCAGGGCAATTGCTACCTCCATGGAATTTAACACTTTCTCCAGTCTTCGATCTGCCATTCTTGGTTACGACAGTGGCCACAGGTCAAGGCCAGTGTCGCCGTGCTACCTGGAGGGTCCCTGGATTCTGCTGCTGGATACCTGGCAAAAGTCGCGTAAAGCAGATGACGCTCCCCACCCTCCTGCAGACTGATAGTGAAAAGCTTCACAAAGGGTACAACAAGCCGCACGGACGGGATCACTTCACTTGGCATAGTTCCATATAAGCTCCAACAGAATGTTTGCTTCAATGCTTCTTGAGCAGATGTTCTTTTCCGGAGAGCATCGTCCAGACATAAGGATCGCCGGGGCCTATTTGTCAGATTTCAATGAAGGACCGTTTGGGGCAGCCTTAACAAACACGGACCCTACTATGATACACCTTTCCTCATTATTAGACGGAGTTCATAATTTGGTGGCAGAAGACTGTACAGGAGCAATACAAGTCGAGCCGAAAGAAGGTTGGTTGACTTGGAGCTTGGCGACGATGATCGCGGGTGATCAACACTCTTTGCTCCACACCCATTTATTGACTAGAGCAGATTTTTGGGTGTACGATGAGATCGTACCTCTAGTATATAACCTCATCCACCAATAGCAGATAATACTATAGATCTGGACTAACGGTTCCAGCTTCTAGTACTCACGCCAGGTTGCCGCCGCTGACTCAAGGAACAACCTCACCACACTGGCCGAGCACGACCGAGGGGTACGAGAACCCCGCTTTCTGTTCATGCTTTCCACCATCTTGCTAGAGTACCTGAGGAGGAAATATACCACTACAAAGATTCGCTGATATGAGACTATTCGGCGAACCCCGGGGGTGCCAGGTACTCCCCAAGAATCTGTGCCTCAGGCTTTTATTCAATTAGTATGATGCCATTTCATCAAAGAAGCGGGGTATGTAAACGGCACGTTCTGTTGAAGAGAATAAAGCTGGCTGGAGGCCTCGTCTGTACGAGGAGATCCACAGATTCATACCATTCATAGACTTCCTGCACAAAAATTCAAAGCCGACGCAAATCATCATGTTTCCTGCTCAGATCCTGCTTTTCTTCACTACTATCCTAGCAGCTTTAACAAACGCTACTCCAAATCCTCGATTTGAAATCACTGTCGTCGTCGAACAGTCTACCAATATGAACGACATTCGACCATTTGTTCCACAATCCGAAGAAACACCGGACTTCGACTGCACCGACAAGCGAGAAGGGCAATTACTACCATCCGACCGAATGCACTAGATTCATATCTTGCTCGGGTGGCATCTCGTCCCAGCGTGATTGCGCCGATTGCGGTAGAGACCCAGTCACATGCCCCGAAGGGCGAATGGTGTATAACGGAGAGGTGGAGTGAGTCTTTCAACCCTGCAGTGTTTTCAAATCCCATGTCATCGCTCCACGCTGGAAGTCTGACTCGTTCGTATCTCTAACCGCAGTGCCTGCCTCCTGGCAGATGAAACACCGTGCTGTTCACCACCTGGCAGCGGCAAGAATTGCGTCGGCGGCCGCGGCAAGCCCCCACTTATGAAGCATCAACATGTCCTCGGCCGGAACTCGCTTTAGTCTTTCCAGAGACTATCTTCCACAGCAGATGGCAGCTCGAGTGGGAGGTTCTGGTATCGAGATTGGGCTGCTGTGCAATGTCATCAGATAGTCTAGCATATGAGGATGAGGATTTCTGTTATGATCTGACGAGCGAGAACCAACACCTTCTCAAGGATTGAATCCCTCTTAGCATTGTTATGCGAATTCAACGATGGTCGGCACGCGTTTGTGTTGGTCTCTTATACACACGGTTAATGTCTACATCAGACAAATTATCCACATTGGTTTGAACCTCCATAATGAAATGTTTTCGTCAGAACCTACCTTACGATCTCCACTCTCTTTTTCGAACATTCAAAGTAGGCAACAATTCATCATTCTCGCCCTCATGCGATATGAGAACCCAATTCGCAATCAGACTTCCGCAAAGTCCTTTTGCGAGTCTCTCAAAAGCATTAGTATCCGAAACCCGTACGACTCAATGATTGAGTATTCAACTCGATTCGCCTCGTACGTGTCTGCCAGTGCCCAGGGTTGCATCTCCCGCTAAAGCAGCCACGCTCGTAGATAGGTCGGAGCGAGATTTTAGGTCCTCCTGCACAGCCAGAGAAAATTCGCCTTGATGATCGGAAATGCAGAGACGAAAGATAGAAGAGAGGAGGACGTCGCTCCCTCCATTACCCATCTCGTCAGCCGAAATTAGAGCCCACCGGAATTGGCTGTACGAAACAGCGCGTATATCTATGAATTCTGACGTGGGGAGTTGGGTATCATTTTTCCCGTAAAGGGAGAAAAGAAAAGGGCCCTGGTTGATTGCAATCAAGAGAATCCTATTGATGATAGGAAGGGTAATACTTGGCCGGAATCGTAGTAATCCTGAGACAAACAACCTAATTCAGTGGATAAGTCTTTGGACCGACTTAGGCATGACTTGCATCGATCAGCGACGAATTGCTGCACGGCCAGTGCTGGCAGTGGGAACTTTGAGGATGCTTACTGAAGTGGACTTCGAGAGCTCCGGCTAAGACGAAGATCCAGGCCACGTGGGGCCGGCTGCAGTCTCTGGTTTGGATAATGCGGAAGTGTACAGCGGAACGGGTAGTTAAGTCGTTCAATTCTCTCAAATTCTGCTCCGACAATTCTTTTTGCCTTTGCCAGATTCTACTGTGCTTGCCATCATAAGAAACATGTTACAGGTCCAATAGCGAGAGTTAGCCCAGCGCCTTGACCAGCGGGACGAGTACCGTCAACGCAATTATCGAAGTAGACGCTTTCGACGAAGACCACGTTCTCAAGTCACATGCATTCACAATATTTCATGAATCGCTCTTTACCGTCTCGGGTCACGTGTAGAGGAAAAGATGACTCTTCCAGGGTTTTCTTATTTGATTCGGTGCAGATTCAACCCTTACTTCGCCCGTTCAGTGTACCCCCTCAAGCCTGATGCGGAGTGGTGCATGCGGAGTAGCAGCCTTTTGATATGCCCCACAAGCTTCGGACGGACCGGCGGACCGACGCCTACACTACGCCGCAAGAGGCACAACCCTGCAGATCTGTGTATGTGAATAATCCTAGATCGCGCCAAGCATCGTCATACATACCGTTTGCCTTGACTTCTCGGGCCACAAGTTTACTGTGCATATTCGACATCTCATCCTACCATCCCCTCTCATTTGACATAACATGTCCAGAGCAGCAAAGTTTACACTGGCTGGGACATCTTTTGGGGCAGCCGCCATCGTCGTGCTTGTCCATTATCAGCAAAATTCAGAGAAAGCTGTACGCCTCGACACCATTTCCGCGACCGCTTTAGGTCTCTATATATCTTTTGACCACTAGCTAAACATCTGTATCTAGGCAATGCACGCAGGCGTCATACGAGACATCGAACAGCAACGTGTCAAGAAGGAACGGCAAGCGGATTTCGAGATGCAGAAGGCCCTGGAGGAGGAATATAGAAAAGTGCAGCAGGTGCATGATGATGGCGAAAATGGTGGGAAGGCTCGTGGGACAGGCTAAGAGATACTGTTGCGATCAGCATGAATGAGCGGAGACACTGGCAAAGCGTTACTGGCTTTGTGAGGCTCGGGGGTTAGGTGAAGGATTGACTTTGGTCGTCAATCCCTAGGTGTCCATGCCTTGGGACGCTGCAAGCCTGGATCAGTCTGCCGATCGCGCTCAACGGTACTCCAACCCAGGACTAGTCGTTCCTTGCCATGGTGATCACGCCGTTGAGGTGAAAAGCAAAGTGCTGAACACTGCTGGGCACGCGCATTCAGGATCTGGGCAGGAGGTTGGTTGTTACAACGGACAGGCGAGGGGCTTGCTCGATCGATCTGGCAATGGGTCCAGATATCTGGTATACAGAATTGGAGGCCTTTTGGAACCAACGGTTGAAGTGCTATCGTGGATTCATCGGTGGTTTCGGTCAATCTAAAAGTAAGGCACAATGTACGCAGATGCCTGTACTGTGTAGGAAAAGCTTCGATATTATCTACAGATGATTTTAGCAATTTGTCCTGATTATGACTCCCCATCATAAGGAGTAGATCATGTGACTTGGTGTTAGTGAAATTCAGTGGCTGGGATGCCGATCATAAGAGCGAATCACACGCGAGCGTCCCATATCACTGATGCAATCAAGTCTTCGGCCTTCCCCACCCTCGACTTGTCGCAGTCCTTACGCGGTATGAACCGCCCAACAGACTGCTGCTGTGGGCGGGTACGGTGTGCTTACCTGGAACACAACAATGCCGCTCTGGATGGGCTTGAAAAAGACCTACAGAGTGCGGCCCAAATAGGTCAAGTACGTGCATGCTCCCTTGCCAACGCGCGTAGGATTCGACTCCCTGTTTCGTGTGTGGGGGCTCACTGCTACAGTCGTTTGTTAAGAAATGCCGCTGACTTTTGCGCTTCAGGCACTGCTCAGCAGACATGAGACATACATGGCTGAGGCGGAAGCGGAGAGGAGGAAGATGGGGGCCAGTATTGATAAGCTTGAAGGAGAGAAGAAAGAATTGGTGGCGGTAAATGCGAAGACAATAGAGGAGAATCGCTACTTGTTAGACCAGCTGGAGGAAATGAACTATACAGTTTTCAACTCCGACGCTCATATCACCTCGCTCAACGACACACTCCAGTCTACACGGAAGGAATTGGAACGACTGACCGTGCTCGCCGCACAGACCTCTCATCTCGAAGCTCAGCTGGCAACATTTGAGAAGGAACAGGCCGAGCTCCAGGATCAACTAGGCTTCAAGGAAGAGCAGGAGCGAACAGCTATGCAGAGATGGAGGGGTGCCGAGCGAACTATAGGTACGTTACAGGAGCAGGTGGACAGAATAGAAAGGGAAGCAAGGGAAGAGCGCGATCGCCACGCTGAAGTAGTGGCCCGATTTGAGAGGCGGAGGGCTGTCGAAAGGGAGCTCGAGAACGCAGCTGGACGTTTAAAAGGAGCTGCTGCTGCAACTTCGCTGGAAAAGAATGGCAACCACAACAACAACAACGTGGTATCGAGCTTTGTCAAAGACATTCTTAGCGATAATGCCAATCTCCAAATGGGTATAGTGGAGCTACGAGAGATGCTGACAGGCTCGAACGAGGAGGTTAATTCTTTAAGGGAACAAATGCTACTCCATCAGCCTGTCCTTGAGCACCCTCACAAAGCAGACCGTAGAGAGTCCTTGGGCAATGAGCTTGCAATGACACCGACAAATGATACTGCGCCAGACTTTCACGTTCACCACCACTACTATGCAGCTCCGAAGCTCGAGGCGAAAGACAAGATGTCCTCAATTCGGCGACCGAAAAGGCGGCGGAACATTACATCGCAGGGGTTTCGAACACCGTCTGGCTCGCAGACACCACGCACCATGCCTCCCTCACCATACATGCAGGCGACACCCTCTTCTTCTGCAGCAGCAATACTCTCGCAGACCTCAGTCACTATCCCACCGCCTTTGGATCCGTCACACACAAGTCAATGGTCGATGCAGTCTCCACAACCTCCCTCCTCGGTAGCTACATCCTCATTACCGAGCTCTCCTCAATCATCTTTCAGAAGCATATCTCTTTTCGATACGATTGACGACTCACTCGATTTGTCGCGCCCTACAACAGCTGGCTCGATTACGCTAGGCTCGCCTGGTTTTGGACCACGACGTTCCAAGCAAGGCTCTGATGTTTCTATACGGTGTCTATCTACTCATGCGGGCTCGAACGCGCCAGCCAGCATATCTGGTGTACTTCGAGCTGCGGAAACGGTCGCCAATGAGGCCATGTATGCTAACGACTCCTCACTCTCAGAGCATCATACCATCCTGGAAGAGTCTGAAGAAGAGGCTACTAACCCACCTTCGATCAACCGATCAGAACTAGACGACTACTTCGAGGACCACTTTACTTCAATGCAGCCAATGCGGCCACGCTTGCATAAAGCTAATTCGCATGAAAGCATACTTTCCATTCGCGGCACTCAGATTCCTAAACTACGAAAGAAAGGCTCCCAATTCCTCGATGGTCAAGGATTCACTCCTCGCACATCTTTGGGCACAACCACCGTATCTGTCGGACCTGTCACTTCTTCCACCGTGGGTGTGGGTCGACGCTCCCACAGCCGCCAAGGCTACGATAGTAGCAACTACAATCGCATCCTTCTCGGTAACAGCCCAACGGCAATTACATCATCAACCCCCCCTATAGCAGCAAAGTCTACATTGAGTAAGCGTGTAGGTGGTTGGATGCTCGGCAAATGGGGAGTCCAGCCCCAGCCAACATCTTCATTCGGGAGCCTGAGAGCGAAGGACCTCCTTTCCGCAGTTGACGAGCGAGCGAAAGATGGAAAGAGAGTCGATGATCGGCTATCTACTCATATTGAGCCAGCGGTATTGGATAAGTCGCTGCTGCAGGAGTCTCTTGGAGAGATGTTTAAAGGCCGGTCTTTTGGTGTATGAAAATCCGTTCTCGATATTTTAAAGGTTCTAGAGCGATTTCTTCTGCCAAAATTACCGTTTCCCTTGTATATATCGTGCGACGAACATTGTGCTCTACTCGAATCTAGCCTCTTGTGAGTTGTTTGTGACTAGCGTCACTTTCCATTGATCGCAGCTGGTAGCATATAATGACCCTCTGTGCTTCTCTCTACTCCGTCGCCTGGATTATCATACTGCATATACATCATCCTTACCATCTATCCCATACAACGACCTGGATTTCCGAATCCAGCATACAAAAAGCCATCCGCTACGAATCCCATCCCGGCCATCATCGCTCATACACCATTCCTACGTAGTTAAACATCTCGAATGCTTTGTTCCGAGGAAGAGTCACCGCGCAACCACCTATCCTTGAAATTTGAGATAAGTATATCAAACCCCTAATCATGGCTTTGCAAGACGCCACATACTAACTATAGTCGGCTAAATGACCACCAGTCCGCGGGCGCCCACTAATCGGGAAGCAAATGCAAGGGTATGCGTGGCCGCCTTAACGTACTGTTGTATGCCATATCCAAGATCAAGGGGACTATGCTTGGCTAGCGCTAGATGGCGAGAGGAGTGATGACGGCTGATCATGTGCTGGTGAACTGGCGACTATATTTGATGGAGGATGGAAGAACTTAGGCGTGAGATATATCAACCTGAGATCTTAGGAGGGGATCCCATTTGTGCGATTTGGAAGTTCACTGGAGCATTGGCACGGGGGTGGCATTAGACAGCTTCTTTTCCGCCCTTCACTAGTCACTATTAAAGGGGTGAATCAAGTTACAGGTACTGATCGCTCCTAGGGTGTCCTGTTATTCATATGGCCATTCCTGACTAGCAAATTGGCTCTCATTGAACTCGGTCCAGTGGAAGGAATTCAGTCTGCTGATGCAATCGCTGTAGATCCATACCATCCGAAATCTGTAGCGAGAGCTCACAGCCTCAAACAAGCTGTCAGCAGTGAAGTCCAATTACTCGAGATATGGAAACACGCCTTAATCTTGGTTTCCTATAATTTGACAGCCTTCACCTTTTCGAAAGGCCAATGGGGTAGATTCCTTCTCCTCCCTTTTCTCCAACTCAGGTCTAATTGAACTTCTGCTCATAGGTCTCGATAACACTAATTGAAAGTTAGGTCGTTGCTCAAAAGAGTCTAATGCAGTTTGTTTGCTAATCGAATATATCTCGTCTTTTACGGACTAGAGACTGAGAGTAATGTCGCAGATTTCACGGATGATATCAGAGCCATCTTGGTCCCGTACTTATAGCCTGTGGCACAGATGAGCACATCTGTCTGGAGCTTTTGCCCATTTCGAAGAACAACAGTGTCTTCGTTCAGGTGTTCTACATCCTCCCTGATAACTTCAACTTGGCCAATCTTGACATTTTCGTATATGTCGGTATCGTATATCAATTTACTCGCCTGTGTGCCATACCACATTAAGCTCTGGCCCGGTACCAACACTTTAGTCTTTTGTTCCTGCAAAATGCCTGATTGGTCCCGCGAACTTGCCGACATGCTTGCAAAGTAACCTCGTACAAGCCAGCGGCCCACTGCTGTCCGATGCAGGACCACCTGATCCATCCGAAGCCGTCCCCATCGCTCCATGGGCAAGCGCCAAACCATGACAACGAACGAGTCATTAGTAATCCTTCAGGCCAGACTTTCCACGGCCCCATTTGGGAAAATGGACTAGCCATAGGCATTACTCCGCGGCCAGTGCGTCGAGTAAGCCACGTCACTCGTTTTCCAGCCATTGCAAACATATATAAGGCATCATGAGCCGATTTGCTGCCACCAACGACAGTAACATGAGCGACAGGACCGTTGGAAACAAGAGATTGACCTGCTTCACCTAAGTCTATCGAATGGATGACCGGTCTTCTACATGTTTCCATACCCGGAAACGAAGGAAGCCATAGTTGCGATGCCTGTCCAGTCGCAATGATCAAACTTAAAGCAGGCGATAAGGCCTTCCGATTTCTCAGCCGTACGGTCAACACTAGTGAGTTCGAGAGTCCATGCCTTGGTAGCATCCGCATCATTGTTCGTAGCACGCACAATCTTCGTATTCAATCGCGTCCTTTTCAGCAGGTCGAAGTGATTCGCGTACTCGTACACATAGGTATGCAAAGTTTCTCCGGAAAGGACCCCTCTCTCTCGCACGCCCAAGTGGTCGAGGTCAGCGCCGAGCATGGGAAAGTTGCGAAACTCATAGTAACCCTGGAGGTTGTTGGCACGCAAGCCTGGATAGGGCTGTTCTTTTGCCCAGAAACCACCAACGCTTGACTTGCTGTGCACACCGGCACCAACGATGATGACGTCGTAATGCCTCTGTACGGCTGCCATCGTGAAGGTGGAGAGAAGGAATGAATGCTTAGGAGACCGCGCTAGAAGACGATCAGTAGGAGATTCCTATCCTGCTGGCTGTTGATTAAACAATCTATAAACATATATTGCGATCATTAGTGTAGAAGAAAGCATCACAATGTGTCGCGTTGGGAATAATGAGGTTGTGTACAGGTGCAAACCACCCCAAATTCTCCTCCTTAGCAATCCCAATAACTAGAACATCAATTCAGGCGCTGGTTTTCACAGTTCCGTTCCATTTCCAGGGCTGCGCCCAAGCCCGCCTAGCGGCCTCGTTACGGACTTGGATACACATGACACGTACATCCATAGGAGCTAGCTTCCCAACTATCACCCCAGGCTTCCCGGACCTGGTATCATGACCTCGCGGCCAATTGCTTGTGCATAATGAACAATCATTTACATTTACATAGGCTGGCGACGAAGTGGATACTGCCACACTGCCTCTCCAACATCCTCTGCATTTTCTTCTCTCATCCATTCCCAGCTTCTTGTTAGCCTTTGCGAAAACACGTCTGCGCTTTCAGGCGAGCCCTGGATGAAACTCTCCTGGCTTTGGCTTTCACCGAATTATGCTTGTTTGTTGGTCCGCAAGTGAGAAGTCGTTCTGCATCTCGTACGTTAGGTGAATACCATCGTTCTCGAAATGGGTTTGCTTCCCACTATGTATGAAAGTACGAATGCTTTTGGGTTGGCCGAAACCGAGATGTCCAGGATCGTTATGATTGTCCATGTCTGAATACTGGCCTTTCTTTGACGTAGCTTTGGTGTCGCTAGACTGATTCCCCAAGCTCGAGAATGATGAGTACGTGGACCGCTTGAGTTTTGATTCGAGGGCGCTACAGTGAGAGAGAACATAACCTCTGATTTTGTCATAAGAGGGAAGATGATGTTGACAAGTCTTAGCAGCTGAGGGCGTACAGGCACATATGATGCCAACGAATAGCTCAAGGACCCTTCGGCGGTTAGCCTTAGATCCATGAAAGATAGGTGAACTTCGCAGGGGCCTTACGTGACGGTATTCACAGCCATGAGATTCCAGGTGACATCGGCCGAGTGAGTGAGAATACTCCTGTAGTATACACTGAGCAAAGAAGACAGGCAAGCGCTACTAATATCAATAAGTCTGATGAGGTAAAGGGTGGGGCTCCACGTACAACGAACCAGTCATGAAGATGAGGATGACACCAATCTTACGCCGAGTTGGTAGTTGCAGCTGCGTGACTGCAATTATGGGTAAGATCAGTATCACAAGATCGATGGCGAGGCCAGCCACTGCTTGTGGTACAGACATGGCAAGAGCATGGCGCTCATATGGTGTTAGTTGATGTGAGAACCAGGTCTCCCGACGTCCAGGTGTAGAAAAGATGAATGCCATGATTGTCAAACAACCATAACATATAGTGGTGAACAGGGCTCCAATGTACCCGCAGATCCTGAGCCATCGCATCGGTCTGAAGATGTGAAGGTACATGAGAAAGAAAGTGAGTTTGAGAAACAGCATCGTTGGTGACGTTAGAGTTGAAATGAGGTATGAAGGCTGTACGGTCGGTTGCTGTTAGTCATGGCTCAAGTACACAGGTTCGATAGCGCAACTTACGATCAGCAAATTCTTGCTTGCTGCTTCCGCAATACTAACATCCCATTCATGCACTCCCATCTTGCCTCGTTGAGCGCCTATAATACCCAGAAGTCAGCCAATCTGGTCAGTAAGAAAAGATGCGGTGCTGCATCATACCCCAGATGCACGCTGTGTAATAGGTAATAGAGCCGAGCTGCCAACAGTACAAGTCGATCATCTGGCTTTGGACGCCACTGCATGACTGGATAATGGATTAGACTCACGACAGCAAACATGACGGTCACTAGCATGAGGGTCAGCAATGATGATATCCCGGACGAGATAACATGTGGCTTACAGTCATCCCATGAGTATTTACGAATGATGTATGTTTTTGCATAGATACGGTTCAGAAAGAAAGCTGCCATGACGCCAAGTAGAAGTGAGTCTACAATAAAAAATGGACGGTTTCGATTTTTGGGATTCGCAAAGTTGGACTGTACTCCAGCAGGCGGCGGTGGTAAAGGATAATGGGACAGAGCGGCAAGCTCTTGTGGGGTCATTTCTTCAGTATCGTAAGAGATGGCTCGGGAATATTGTTTCTCGCAAGAGCAGGCACGGGAAATAGACAATATCGAAGGAAAATATAGAGGTCAGGTACAGAGTGAACTGCAGGGACGTGACAGCTGCTCGCTGGAGCCAGGATATAAGGCATTTGGCATGCGAAGGAAGAATTTAGAGCAAGACTACATGCAAGCATCAACCAGGGAAAAGTCGAGACCCACAAGGAGGGTGTTCTTGTGCGCGGATTGGCTCTGTGCAATCTAGGTTTCACTTTCAGCTCTGATACTGACCCTTGGATGGTTACATCAAGATCGCCGGCCATACAAGGCGAAGCAGAAATGTGGCAAGGTTGGTTCGATGGATTTTGCAAAAGGGGGATGCAGCCATGCTGATCGACGCACCACCTTTCAGCTGAAAGAGCCTGTTTTCTATGCGAGCCTAGTGGTGTTATGATACCGTTTAATAACGAGCAAGCTGGTTGGTGGCAGGTCTAGGCTATAGATGCATTCAGTCCGTGCATCGCTAAGGCCTTCTTCACTCGCTCCAATCAAAGATAATTGCGAGTGAGTGGGGCAGTGTCTGACACACATGTGCAGGTTTGATAGATCACAAGAGGTAGTGAAACGGATCAACGGACGCTTCGGCGCCGGCGATGTCGGGCGCTGCTTCTGCGGACTCTAAAACAACCCGGTGCAACGGCTCCCGGCGGTAAAGGAAGACCTCTTATAGGCTCAGATGCTGAATCGAGCGGATTGAAGCACTCTACTTTGTTGAAGTGTAAGGCACACCTCCACACATCATGGGTTTCGTGGACTCTTCGTAACAACCTGTTGAGTTCTTGTCCCATCATGGACTCAATGCCGTCAGACAATTTAGGCTCGGTCCTTGTCGTTGGAGGCTGTGGCTTCGTCGGCTTCCACATTACTCGTCATTTTTGCCTCGAACCAAGTTGCACCTCCGTCTCGGTACTCAGCGGCAATCCCCAAAGCAATCGTCTTCCTCAAGTCTCCTACCATGCGGGAGACATTTCAGACTTGGCCCGTGTTCGGAATGTCATCTTGGAGGTCTGCCCGTCAACCATCGTGCATGCTGCGTCTCCCTCGGCAGTATCTGCTAGCACGAAAGACTTCGAGGCTGTTACTATTCACGGTACGCGAAACCTACTCACGATCGCTTTCGAAGCTCCTTCGGTTAGGGCTTTCATCTTCACATCTTCCGCGACTATGGCCGCTGGGCCGGAGCATATCGATTTAGACGAAGATACTAGACTAGCCGACATGTCTCCAGGTAGCCATCCTTATGCCAGGACCAAAGCTAAGGCTGATAAGATGGTCCTTGCCGCGAACCGACCTCCCCATGAAACAAGAGCGGGGTCGTTTCTTAGTACCGCATGTATTCGTCTTCCCATCGTTTACGGGGAAAGAAATCTACTTGCTGTTCCCGCAGCTCTAGCGGTACTTGAGAAGGGCCAAACCAACTTCCAGCTAGGCGACGGTTCGAATTTATGGGACTTTGTCAGTGCAGATAACGCAGCTAAGGCTCACGTTCAACTAGCCAAAGCATTGGCCGGGCAGAACAATGTCGCACGAAAGGTGGATGGCGAGGCTTTCAATATCACTGACGGTCAACGTCATCGTTTTTGGGACTACCCGAGAGCTATCTGGAAGGCTGCTGGCTACGACCTGAATGAGACTCGTGTCTGGGTGGTCCCTACGTGGTTGGCGTTGTTCGTGGCTGATGTGCTTGAATGGGTATTTTGGATCTTTACAGTTGGCACGAAGCGCCCAAGCCAGCTCGGACGGCAACAAGCCGAGTACTCATGTCTCACTCATACCTACCGCATTGACAAAGCGAGAGAACGATTGGAATACGCGCCTGTGCCAGATTTTGATAATGGAATACGTAAGTCTGTAGCGTGGTCACTGACTGAGGGTGGCTGGAGCTCAAGGCTTAAGAAATACCATTAATGCTCTCCAATCTGCTGATGTTGATCATGGCATTGCAGTTCCTGGAGATGAGACTCTGGAGAGCTAGATATAGTCAATGAAATTGTGTGTTTCCTTGCGGATCAAGAATACATGACTTGGGGTGCGAATGCTTCCTCTGCAAGCCACCCCTCGAGTTCAGCTTGAGAGTCCTTGCATATTCTAGGTCGGACGCGAAGACTGATGCATGCTTTTGGAATGATAGCCGAGCGCCATTGAGTTGATCTCGAACCTCTGAAATCTTGCAATTTGCAATCATAGTTCTGAAGTAAGTGGATTATTATGAGTTTGAGGACTAGACTCGCATAGTATCTTCCGGGACTGCAATGGGCAGCGCGTCAGAAATGATCACAAAAACTCTCCGTGGACCAGTGTCAATACTCACCAAAGAATCTTGCCTGATCCCCACACGAGCCACGTGTCAGAAGCATCTACCAGCTTTGGCGACTGGCCAGGGGTCTGAGACTCAGCACGTAGGCCTTTTGCGAACCGAAAGGCGTCAAATTGAAGTGGATCTTCGAAATACGCACTGTCGCGCATCATGGAGCGATGAGGGACGCACACCCAGTCGCCTTTTGAGATGGTTAGCCCATCGGAAAAGGCGAAAGGTACCAACGCTTGTCGACGTACACCAGCTGGAGGAATGTCAGCAACACCGGACTCTAGGAGAAATTTGAGAGGCTGACTGCTTTCAAAAGCACTAACGCGTGCCGATTCCCTGAGAAAACTGTCGAGAAGTGGCAAGCCATCAGCATTCTTCTTGAAAGCATCAAGATTGTGTCCTTGAGCCTCGTGTCGAAGAGGCTCGTGACATTCCTCGTGTGAGTAGAGATCGATTATTGCGTATGTCGTGGCCTAGAAACCCCTCAATCAAAGTACGTCGGGAGTCTTAAAGATTCAAGTACAATGGCTAAGGTATGGACCGAGCCGTACCATATGCCCGTGATCTCTCCAACGAGTCGATCCGCACTCCATCGTTCTTTCTTAGGCGAAGTGTCGACCAGCCATTGGATTCCATCACTCTACTGCAGGTCAGACAAACGACCTGTACGTAAAACGACTTAGTTACCGGCTTTTCCATATGTGACTGCACACTATCGGCATGTCGGAGCTCAAGACGCTTTTGTATCACTGGGAACAAGAAATCGTACATGGATCTCGAACATCGGTGGCCTCGTGTAACTAGGCTTGCGATGAAGCTTGGTGCCTCAGCTTTGTTCGTTTAGCCATTGGAGATGAAACATACGGAGCAATGGAGCTTGGCATAATCCGCAAGACTTCAGCGGCAAGGAAGACATCCTCAGGAAACTGAAGTGCAACCTTGACAAATTCCGGATTTTGAGCTAATGAAATAAGCAGAAGAAGCTGCTAGGACGTTTCAGACTCACCCAGCTCTGCGCCAAAGAAGACAACGGAGTTAGCCCTGGTCACCATTTTCTTGGCTGTGGCGAATATCGGACATGGACGATAATCTGACGGATGTCTACATCAGAAAATGGCTCTTCTTTCACCGTCGAAGGCATGGATTACCATTCACAGCTTTGCATTCGCGGAGCTCTTTTTCAAATTCGTTCGCAATCGCTGAGTTCAGGTTCGGAAGCACGACAGGTAAGTGAGAGGTAAGAAGAGTTCGCAAAGCGCGCACAAATCCAATGCCCTCAATGCCTCTTTGGTCCTTCCATTCGAAGCCATGCATTGTATGTCTTGGCTGCAAGAACTAGGACCCTCTTATTAGAGGCAAAAGAATTCGGGGATCGACTATCGGTTTTACTCACGTCTTTCGCAACTGCGTGTAACGACAATGCATCCAATGGGGCCCCATTCAATTCTTTAATATGGCGCTGCGATGTCACCATAACATGCTGTTTGCCAGGCGTCTGTATTACGAAAGATTTGCTCTTTGCCTGCGGAATACTTAGCCATCGCTATAGAGAATCTCTGTGAAGTCTACATGCCTGGATATATGCTCTGTCTATCATATCGGCACCTGCGAATAGGTACATGATCTTGAGAATCCATTTCCGAGTGACACCGTATGCTCTGGTTATGAGAGTTGACTTTGATTGCTAGACGATCGATCGAAGTCAACAAAACTTTTCTGTCTTTATAAGTAAGATTTTTTTACCCTGTCTGTTGTCGTCCGCGCTAGCGGCGGAGCTATGATGCAAAGGAAGAAGAATGCTAGCCAGAATACTGAGGGATTTGCTTCGAGCATAGCCTTAAGCATTTTTCTGGCTGTCGTACTATCAAAAGCTCTGTGGGTTTGGCGATTGGAAGGTGAAGGTATACAGCGACTGCCAAAAACAACGTGTTGAGAGGAAAAGCTGGCCATAAATGATGCATGTTTACTACGCTTCCAGTAAAGTAGCCTAATGTGCCAGAGCAATCACCTCCGGAACACGGTACCGACTTACTCCATGAATTCTCGCATTTGAGTGGTAGAGGTTACGTGTTGCCCCGAACCTAAGAGGCTTCGTTGCGGCGAAATGAAACAAACTAAGACGGTGTGCTGAGCTACGTGCCAGCCAATATCCACACCCCCTTGAATGGACATCATGAGTATCTGCAGCCTAGCTGCACAACAGAGGTATCCCTGAGCTGGAACTCCACTTGGTAAACAAAGATCGACTGGTAAGCATACAAATGTTCGAACAAATAATATACATGTTTTAATACGTGCTAGTTCGGTAACCACATTTGTCACCTCGCGATCCCTCGTATACGCTAATACTTAATCTCTTTCCTAGAACTTTCTGAACTTATATTGTATTAGCCTCATCAGTCAATCGCTGTGACCTTGTCAAGACGTTTAAGAGTTGAGGGGCATCGCCTACTATGGCCCTTACAATGATCCTTGCGAGCAGTACATTGATCTCGCTATTGATTACAACTTGCATCATCCTCATTGCCAACAAAGCTTTCACAGTAGAACGGAACGACAATGAGCCCCCATTTGTACCATCCGTTATCCCTCATTTCGGGCATCTCCTCGGACTATTCTGGCACAAGAATCAATACTACACCAAATTAAGGTTAAGAACTTTCCCCCTTAGATAGTGCTTCAGCTGATCGATGTTATGCAAAGAAGCAAGCAATGTGGTCTTCAAATCTACAGCCTAGCTATGCCTAGTAGCCGGCTTTATGTCGTGAATTCGCCCAACCTTGTGCTTTCTTTACAGCGGCAGCCAAATGTTGTGTCATTCTGGTTCCTTGAGGCAAAATTTACAGCCACGCTAGGAGGGATGAGCAAAGACGCCAGTGAAAAGTTGAAGGCGAATCTGCAGAGTGATCGAGTTAGCCATAGTCTCTTACTCAAGGGATTGAAAGCAACGCATCAGGCGATGACCCCAGGGAAAGCCATCAATCAGATGATTCACATCGCGGGTCAACGGACAGTCAAAGCATTGGATGCGATCAATGATACTTTGAGCACAGGCCAAATTGATCTC
>JAABUL010003888.1_pt1 | contig 21081 bp, 26 predicted proteins | sample 5559151 | NCBI WGS metagenome assembly JAABUL01 (sample SAMN10711876, study PRJNA513368) | rock metagenome | isolation source: Antarctica rocks | place: Antarctica: Victoria Land, Pudding Butte sud | reverse complement strand
TTTTGGAGCCGACTAAACGAGTCTTCCGAATCGGTGACTGGATGGTTGTTTGGAATAGCGGCCTCATCTTGAGTAGCGTCCTGAGTATTGTTGGCAATACTACCGATCTGAAGCAACTTAGTAACTGCTCAATATTCACAATATGCGGTTGACTCACACCAGGCATGGCTTTGATCTTATCTTGTTGGTCCTGGGTCATCGGGGCAAGCCAAAAAGCCACCCCTTGATATGGACTGACATAACTGTACACCTTATCGAAGTTTCGTCCGTAGGGTTTGAGGGAGCAGGGTGGACCTTGGCTGTTAAAGGTGCTGTCTTTGTTGCCACCTTTGTTATGTTATTGTCGGCTACGACATCCATACCTTGAGCGTGGCCCTTGGAGAAGATGTACTGGCTAAACATAATCCAAAGCATAGTTTTGCTGGAAAATTTTTATCCGTGCATGTTTCTTCAGCAAACGAGGTACTTGCACGATTTTGACAAAGTCCATTAGAGAGGCATCACCAGCCGACGGCGCAACAGAAGCCAACGTCAATGGAGATCTTACAGGGCAGATCTGTAGTTGTCGAACCGCTACCTGTGTAACAATTTGCATCGGGACTGACTGTTAAGAGATTGAATGGAAAGGAAGAGATGACCACAGAGATGTCAAGGAAGCGAGAGACCGCGAAAGGTACAATAGGAGATGTCCACATTGAGCCTGTAAGGTATTAAAAAGGAGAAGTGTGAAGACTTCAAGCAGATTTGGGGAATAGTAGACGGAAAAAACCTCATACAACGCCACCAAGAGCCGCTTCTCCAGCTGGCCTCACTTCTAGCTCAATGCCGTCCGCTATGTTTCAGAATCAATCGACTATTAACACCGTGGACGCCCATCGCCCTTACCATCATTGGCTGATTGGAGCCAAGCCACAGTGAGGGTGGGATTATGAGGGGTTGAAAGTTGAAACATGGCGTGCATTAGCACAGCGGTTAATGGCTGGCTCAGCGCTCACAGCCCTACTCTCAAATCACTGGTACGAAGTTGCTTCAGGTCGCATCCGCTTACGAGCGTTTTTACATAACGTGCTAAGCACGTAATACCAAGGACATAACGTTTTAGCGTTTTTTTGATAAGATCGCGATATACGCGGTAGACAGACTGATCCTACGAAGCAAGGTACGAAGCACGTATTAGGTTATGGAACCGCTCGTGGATAGTGATGCGCTTGACTGAGGCCGACCTGGGCGCTCGATTGAGAACGGACTGTGGAGTGTGGACCTTTCATGAAGCATTCCGGCGCTGGCGCCACCAGGTGCGAGCGAAAGTCGTGACCCCTTTTAGGCGACCCCACCATCCCATCAAATCTAACCTCCACCACCTAATCTACACCTCTTTATCGCATCTATGACTCCATCAACGCCTCAAAAAAACAAGCAAGCAAGCAAGCGTCAATTACAATCGCCATTAGCAACACCACGTAATTCAAAGCGCGTGCGAAAGGAGTACAATACGCCTGCGCGAACGCGTTATTTTGAGGCTCTTTCGACTAGATCAAAGCGCAACAAAAGCATCAAAAATATTAATAAAGAGCATGGGATAAACAAGAAAACTAACTTTCGTTAGCGTCAAGATGCTAGTAAAAAGGGTCTCGAGAACGCGCAACGACGTTCTAGCAAGCATCGTCTCGAACAATCTCTCAAGCTCTTTGACAACACGTTGAATATGCTACTTAGTCCTACAAGAAATTCTTATCGCGACACCTTTTTGGAGCATCAAATCGATCAATTCGATCTCAATACGCATGCCAAAACTCTTTTAAAAAATCTCAAATCTCGTCGCGACGCTCAACGTTATAAGAAACGAAAAATCAAGACTATTTCGCAAGCAAGCAAAACGACGCGAGTAATCTACGTTATAAAGCATCAACATAAATCGTCTTACTTTTGGCGTTATATTTTGATAACGAACGAGACACATTTTGATCCAAACGTAGAAATACGAGAGTACGTATTAAGGCAGAAGGGAACGACTATCGCGAAAGAGAATTTACAAGAGATGACGTCACAAAACAAGAGCAAACCTCTATATATGGCTAGTAACGTCTCTTATTACACGCGTACGTCTCTTATCTTTTATAACGATAAAACGAAAGCTATATCAGACATCGTAATAAAAGACGCCAGACCTACAAAGTCAAAACAAGAGCTCAATGCTACGAACGATAAGTTTGAAATTAAGCTAGCAAAATAGGACGCAAAAGAGATCAAAAACGTCGACATCAAAGTACGTAATAACGCTATAACGCAATATTACTATACGCGAAAGATTCTACTGTATTATCTCCAAGAACTAGACAATATGCGAGCCAAATTTGGGTGTGGAACCGTCCAAGAGAACAAGGATCTCTTATATGGCATCAAATCTATATAGAATTACGCATAAAGAATTAAATGTTAACGTAATGCGTTGCGTTATCTATTAATTTATTTATTACAATTACTAGATCTTAATTCGCAAGAAGCTATGTAAAATATACTTAAACAACATATATAACATTACACGTGAACGTTGCAAGAGCAATTGATAAAAATTATGCAACGAAAATGATAAGCAATATCGCAATAGAAAATATAAAGATGCTTTGACAAAATGCCTATGCAATGCAAGCGCGTTGCAAAGAACAAGAGAAAGCTTATTAAAACTAACCTCTAGTAGAGCATGTTCTCCAAATATTAGTTAGCAAATGCCATAGAAAATGCCAAAGAAGTGCCCAGTGTCAATACGTGAAAGCGTTGTTTCGTGACCCAGTATCCCATAGAATTTGGTGGGGTGGTGGGGTCGCCTAAAAGGGGTCACGACTTTCGCTCGCACCTGGTGGCGCTGGCGCTTGGGCTGCATTCTCCAGCCGAGGCGGAAGATATGGGCCGACTCAGGCCGAAACATTTTATCCACCAATCGTTGACATTGCGCATCGTATCCTCATAGAATACCACAACTCCATTACAAACTGAATTAAGCACAGTGGCATGATCCTACGGGGAATCAATGCGACTTTAATCTCTGGAACAAGCGCCGAGTGGATGCGTCGATAGCAAAGCTTATGGCGACAAGATCGTTACCTCGTTTCAAGTGCAAGATTGTGCTATGGCCGCTGGATCCTGCATGATCCCTTTTCATCCAATAGACTGAATGTGCCAAGATGCCGTCCCTCATTACCACTTGTCATCCTCCGATCTCCTTATGATCTTAACGATGCATGGCTGTGTCAACTGAAAATGCACGATCTGATGGCCTTCAAGAGTGGGTTTATTCTCTGATCAATTTTAGATCCTAAGCTTTGTAAATATCATTGTTGGTCAGACCTGTTTTTCATTCAATTTGTCCCTGTCACTGGCCTTTCAAAGGCGAACGCAAAACTTGACGCTACATAGACAAGTCTGCGAATTTCCTACTTGCGGCGATGACCACGCCCACATGCCCTTCAGCCACAGTTCTCGAAGTACCTGTTCGTAATATTAGCCTTGCGAGTAACATCGTGAGAAGAGGCATACCGATTTCCATAGGTAGTCCGAGTCCCGGGCAATCGCTTGCTTTTCAATTGAATTGGTAAGTTGTATTGTGCAATCCAACAACAATGAGCCAGCTGATGGTCCTAGTCAGATAAACAACACATACATCTTCGATAACACGACAAGCTCTAATAATGGAGGCTGCAACGCGAATGAAACCACCGAATGTTTTGCTCAAGTTGGCGGGCTCTTCCATGAAGATGCTTCTACCACGTGGACGTCAACTCTCTTACATGCTCCGGAGAACCCATCCATCAACCCAAATCACACTCTTGATCTATGGGGTACAGACGTTTTTGCAGTGACACCTCAAAGAAGACTGGACAATTTTCCGATAGGTGTCTCGCGTGGGTCGGGTGAAGGAATGAACACCCTTGGTTTGGGGCGAAACTCAACTCTGCTCAATGCACTAGTCGCCAGCGGGGTCATGTCTTCCAGAAGTTGGGGCTTCTGGCAGGGGTGGACGGGAGTCGAATCAAGAAATCAGATTGACGGGAATCTGATCTTTGGCGGCTATGATGCAGAGAAAGTTACGGGTCCAAATATAACACTTTCTATTAAGAATTCTGTCATACCTGATCCAAACTGCTTTGTGGTCACAATCACAGACATCAAGATGAACTTGAAAAACGGCTCGTCGCCGAGCCTTTTCGGCAATAACAAAGGCGCGGCAGCGAGCGCCTGCGTGGAGCCCCACTTCGACAAGCTGTCTCTTCAGGAAACTATGTGGGAGGCGTTTCTTGCCATCTCAGGCTCGACCTATGTCGACCGATCCACTAGTGCCTCATCGTTTTGGGGAATGTTGATTCAAGCAGACGGAGCGTAGGCCAACCCAAACAATCAGCCCCCAATCGATTGTTACTGACTACGGTGTTTTAGGTATGACGGTGACCTAACGATATCCATAGATCCGGGGCTTGACATCACGATCCCTAATCACCAACTCGTTCTTCCAGAATACAAAATCGACTCGAGCGGACAAAGATATATAGTTAGCGACAGCAATCGAGTAGTCCTAATTAACAGTCTCTCGGGAGTAAACGCCAATGACAGGCTGGTCCTTGGCTTGAACTTCTTGACATCCGCCTATCTGATGGTCGACAATGATCGGGAACAATTCACACTCTGGAAAGCTCGAGCAACAACAGACTCGAAGATTGTCGCTATCTCAGCGCCAAATTGTCAAAATCAAACAACGGCGGCCGCGCCGTCATCAACTTCCCAGCTAAACCCTACATCATCTCAATCTGGAGCCGATGCTGCCACCTTCCATACATCTGTTTCCAAGGGCGCCATTGCTGGAGCAGTGATAGGTGGATTGGCCGGCATAGCTTTGTTCTTTTTGGGATTCTTGTTTCTCCGGAAAAGAGTGTGGGCCCGGGTCCAACAAATTGAACCGACTGGAGACTCCGGAGAGAGCCGTCGTCCTGAAACGTCAATGCTCCACAAACCGGAATTAGCGGCGGACCGACAACCACCCCAGGAGATGCCATCGGTAAAGGATCCAGGGTACACTCTGCCACCTCATGAGATGTCAGATGGAAGATCAAATTATGAGCTGTCGACCGAAGAGGCCGTAGCTCTCATGCAGGAGCTGCCTGACGCTATCCCTCTACGGAAGAACTTCGAACTACCAGCGTTGCCTTCTTCGCCGAGGCAGATGACAGCACGTTAGATGGGGACTACCATTCCAATGATGACCACCGCTCCTGTGTTACTTGCTGTTGGTTCCACCTGCACTGTCGTTGCCGTCGTATCTTTTACGGTCGAGTTCTACCGATATGCTGTTTCGTGTGGTAGATTTTGGGATTTCCAAGATAATATCATATAAGCTGACGGTTGAATTCCGAGCCTCGTAGGCATTCCGAGAAGAGTATGCATCAGAAGGGGAGTAGTTTGTGCAGATGATTGAGGGACGAAGAACTTAATTACTGATTTAAATACATAATATTCCATGCTTTTCTAGGATGCTCGACTAATGATAGCTATATGTACAGACAGAAACAAGATCAGCCAAGATCAGCGCCAACAGCTGTATGTACACATGTCAGGAAATAACCCTACATCAGCGCCGACTGCGACTTCAAAACATCCCAGCTCAGAGATCCCTTCATATGAGGCTAATACACCATTGATTGAGTCGCTACGGACGACCTCTCAAGTGAGATCCGCCATGGGTGAACCGCATACCTCAGGCGTTGGGTCAACATCCACTCTAGCTTTAAGACTGATGCTATATCTCCACCCACCATCTACATTGACGGCGACAGAAAAGTCAAACACCTCCGCCACCTCAAGTCTAGAACGCCGTTTGCGTCACGTTCCTGACCGCAGAATCGAGTACATTGATATCTTACGACGAGTCGGAGCACTGGTTTGTGGGCCTGGCCGGAACAGCCAACCGACCTCCACGCTGGGCTGGCGACGATGAGGATGACGAGGAATGTTTTGGGCGGCATGGGAGGAGGAGGCGGCCTGTACGCTGTCGTCGTGCGACCTGCGATCCAGCCGTCGACCTACAGTCCTGAAGGACCAGTGGTCAGTGCCACCACGAAGGGCTTCTGGAGAAATGCCCAGATGTTCTGCTTGTCAGGAGCGGCTTACTGGGCCGCTTCGAGGAATTACTCGTAGGTGCCGAAGACACCCCGAAACTGGTCTTCTAGCACTCGGTATATGCATTAGGTATGGATCTGGTATTTGTGGGACCTAACGGATCATTCATGCAGAGGGCTGCTGGTTGCGGGTGCTGTCGTTCCGCTGGGGTCAAATTTTAACAAGCAAGCGCGGTTGTTGGAAATGTCTACCTTGATATTGTCCTCACATGCTTCGAGTCGTCTCCGTCTTTCTATTAGGCGCCATGTAAACTTTACGAGCAATCTGGTGCAGTTTGTACGGTTAATCATCGTAGGCTCGGACTGCAGCGTGATAGACGGGATTTTCTGGGTGGCGGCAGTGGCATTGGCAGTGGCGTCATCGAGCTTCTGAGTTTCTCGAGCGCGGATGCTGTGATTACGACAGAATTGGCGAACATGTCCCAAAAGTCTCAATCAGAGCAGGCTTCGCATGCGTATCATCCAAGTCCAGCCCATTGACAAAGTACTTGGAGGAAGTTCGGTGCTGGCTTCTTCAGAGATATGGACTAGTTCACGCCAGGGTTGGGAAAAGAATAGTTACCCAAGCCGATCGTGTCGAGGATGTTGAAGGAAGCGTATGTGGCTGTAATGCACGAGGGCGTGTTGCTGAGCCCAACCTCAGAAAAGGGGGTTAAAATGTTCGTCCCAGTGGAAGAATACAGCTTCTCGGAAGTTGTCATCTCTTGTGGGTGTATCGCCTGTGGGCCGGACGATGTTACCAGTCGCTGGGACGGCGGAACCGTTTGCCTCGATCGCTGGCCTGACCGTGAACGTACCAAGATTCGTAGTGTCTTTTCAAAGTCCGGCCCAGCGCTCAGCCACCCCTCATAACCCCGAGCACGTTGCCAGCATCATCTCCAAATCGTTGGCCCGTAGTTCAACAACCTAGTACCCTGACGCTGCCCAGAAACCCCAACCGCCCGCACAAGCGCCACTAGAACATCCACAAGCGTTTCAACCGTAAACGCCCTCTTTTTCCCTACTTTCCTTACGCGCCCCTCTTAGAGTCTGGCGTTTTGACCCAGCAATAACTCAGTCCTTGCAATGTCAATCTCAGCGAAAGGAGTCGGGGATCACAAACCCCCTGCATAACATGAAACAAGTCAAATGTTCAAAGGCCCGACGAGGCTGCTGAAACGCTTGTGCCCCTTCAGGCAAATGGAGCTACTGCCACGAGCGCTGTGGATTTTCCAAAGCAGGATGCTGGTTTTTCATGCCATCCCTTGCAGTAGCTGGTTGCGCCACTGACGTCGACAAGCAATGATTGGCGTAGCCTTGCGACGTTTGAGATCCTACGTTAGCTTTGCCAGCCAGTGAGGGGAGCAGTGTGACGTGGCAATGTTTCGTTTCTCGAAGAGGCGGCTTTGATGCAGAAGGATCAGAGGAATGGAAGGAATACGAGCGGCAGGAAGTGGCGGGACGAGGTGAAGGATTAATGGAGGTGTGGATGAGGTTTGAAGCGCAAGGTAATGGTGTGGAGGTCCGAAATCGGTGTTTTTGGAACCGAGGAGCTACTGCTGCTTTTGGAGAAGTACCGGTGAGCGTGGCCAGGGCGACGAATATGATCTTCCGGATTTTTTCGTGACAATCTGCCATCGTACAGTGAACCTGTAAGCGCAAAGTCGTCGTATTAATACTATGTTATCTGCCACAGACAGGTACTATGATATATATGCTGAGGTCCGTAACTATATACACTCGTACACATCACGTATCATGTAGATTCGTGGTCTCTTTAACCTTTGATATGTGTAGAATCCTGGCTTTTCGAATTATGCTGAATTCAAACCTTAAAACACCTCTTCACGCCGTCCGTGCTGTCATAGTCTCATTCCATGGCGGAGGAAGGTTGAGGGGGACCTAGCTTAAAAGGCCTGAAGCTGGAAAATTTCTGTGCGGAGACCCGAACAGCTGCTGTGCAGACTAAGACCGCTGTATTGACTAGACCCAGTGATACCGGACGCGCAAAATACCCAGCGGTTCGAGAGCTTGGTGTTCGTCCACCACCAATCTTCTGAAAACCCTTATCAAGTGGTTGGCATCTCGTGATGCGCTGTTTTGTAAGGTAGTTGTTGTTGCGACGGCATCTCGTAAGGCCCTAATTGGTAAGGCGGATGTCGTTGCGACGGCACCTCTGATGCTGGCTGATGCGTATAATCCGAAGACATTTCGGCCTTTGGCATGCCGAATCCTGGCTCGCTGACTCCAGTAACAGGTGGATCTCTCTTTTCGCTCTCCATCCGTGCTAATTGTTCCTGGCGTGTGCGCCGCCGTCGTCGTAGCAGCAGCAGGAAAGCCCCAAGACAAAGGGCAACGGCTGCGACACCACCAACGGCGGCACCTGCAACAACGCCTGTGGATATACCTTGGTGTGTGTTTGCTGGAGTTGGCGAGACCGCAGGAGGACTAGTAGCACCTGCAGCACTGGAGCTCGTTGGCGCGGGTGTAGATATAGACTTGGGGCTCTGGCATACTGGCGGGCCATTGGATATTATCTTTTCGTTGTTTGTCGCGTTGACTCCCGCGAGTGTGAATTGTTGGTTGTCTTGGTCCACCATGAGGTAAGCGGAGCTTAGAAACGAACGGCCTAGGAGAGGCATGTCATTCTTGTTGATATCCTGAAGACTATTGATGAGAACTTCATTGGCGGTGCTTGCATTAAATACCGCCATAGACCCTGAAGTTTCGTAGCCGTAGTTCGGGACTACGAGCTGGTGGTTTGGAATGGTGATGTCCACTCCAGCAGACAAAGATATCGTCAAATCACCTTGGTACCTATAGGCTCATTAGTTGAATGCAGACAGAGATTCTAAAAACACGGCTGCTTACGAGGCATTATTAGCGATCAACATGCCGAAAAAATTAGTCCCAAATGAACGACCAACTTCCGTTACCCCGGATGCTTCGACGAATGCAGTCCATATGTCGATTGAGAGACTTATGATCGGATAATCCGGGGCAACGCAAGCTTTCATCGCCGAGCCGTGAGAAGGGCCAAGAATACTTGGTGTTGAACCATTGACCAAGTTCAACTTGATATCAGATATGGTGACGAGGTATCCTTGAGAGCAATCATTCTCGTTGCTGAATGGCAACGTTATGTTTCTACCGGAGATCTTCGCTGCATCGTATCCTCCCAAAATCAAGCTTCCGTCCATCTGATGCTGTGCCTCGGCACCGGTCCAGCCATTCCAGAATGACCACGATTTCGACGATATCGTTCCATTAGAGACAAGCGCATTCATTAGTGTTGAATTACGACCCATACCAAAACCATTCCGGTTGTCCGACTTGCCTCTGTTCACACCGAATGGGAATTTGGCAAGCGAGATGGTAGAGTTCACCTCCAGGGTATCGCTACCGAAGACATCGTCCTTATGATCAGGAAAGGCTTCTCCCGCGGTGTTGAGAGCTTGAAAACTGCCGGCTTTAGAATAGGTTGTGCTTGCTTGTTGATTGAAAAAGCCACCAAGAAGCCCTGCGCACGCGTTGGGCTGATCGGGGCAGCCGTTGCCGTTAGCACTGGCGGCTGATGCGTCGGAGATGAAAGTATTATTCCACAGCCTGCTTAGACTTAGACAGATGATTCTCGTTGTATGCGGACCTCAACTACCCACCCATTAGGAACGAAAGAAAGAGTTTGCGGTGGAGAGCCCAGAGACATTAGAGCACCTCTAGACACTAAGTTGCCCGCCAAAGTCACATTGGTAACTGGGACCACTATTGGCTTTGCCAAAGGTGACGAACAAGAAGCTGCTGAGGAGGCTGAAGGGATATTGGCAAGGAAGACGAAGGAGGAGTAATAAAAAGTGACCAGGTGTTTGCACATACGAGCAATCATTCTCGACTTGATTGAACCGGTAACGAAAGGTAGCTTCAGAGGCAACACGGTTGAAGCGACAAGATACATGGGCTTGGAAAGTCGGACCAGAGAGAAATTCACCAAGACACTCTAATCGAGATCACCTGTTCTCGAAACCTTCCAGCATTGAAACGGCAGACGAGGGATTGCCATGCTGTGCCTCTCGTGTAGGGCGATCATGGGCTACACGGCTACCGCTGTTCAATGGCATGTGGGAATTCCGAAGCTGGCAGGGTACATCTGGAACAATTATTATTAGCCGGTCCTACCAGACTGTGTCGAGAATGTGGTGGGAGAATGAGCCAACTAGCGTCGGGGCTGAAGCTAAGCTACCAAACCTTTCGATTTTCCTTGGCCTCAAACCACTATCGTGCAGGAGCACATTAAAGGCTCGATTTGTAAAAAGGATCGCTCTGCATACTCCGGAAAAGCAAGGTGGGTTCGAGGCGCCTTCGTAGTGCCACGAGAATCCATGTTTCTCTTCCACGGTACCATAGATCCAGTGTGCATTGCCGCTGAAGCTAACGGTATGCCTGACCATGGAGTCCAGGACCAGTCAAAACTCACACTGGGATACTTTCTGGATGGTTTTGCGCACGGTCGCCAGGTTGCCAGCATCAGGAATTTGGCCAAGCGAGCAGCTAACCATGGATCCGGTGGCTGGCTGAAAGCTCCAAAGCCAATCGAAGTCTTGAGAAAGCCCGCCGGCATAGGAGTAGTCTCTTCTGCACCTCGGGAGTCGGGACCACTAGAGACGAGACGTGGACACTACCTTACGAATGATGCTTGTCAGGTGCCGGAAATTCCAGCCGGTCGCGGTAACCGCCTGAGTCTCGGTGCATCATGCTGTGGGCGGCGCCCTTAGCGGGCCGCCGTGCCAAGTGCCAACTCGCCTTCCAGCCAGGCAGTCATTTCGTGTTTTAGATCTCCAGCTACCAGTCCTCAGCACCTGTTGCGTGTCGGTTTTTCGAGTCTCAATCCACCACCATGATAATCCCTGTCGCATTCTCGAGCACTATCGGTCTGGTACGCCGATATCCTGCGCGAGTCAGCCTTGTCGCGATCCTAATCCTTCTGTGGCTCTGCCGTCCAATTTATGTTCCTTCAGCCAGGTCACTTTTATCTCACCCTCATCCGACTACGTCGTCGACCACGTCGTCAACCGCATCATTGGAAGAGATACCTCTGAAGATCTGGCAGCTCTATTTTGGCTACTCTCCGTTGTCTGATTTTGCTGAGCTACTCCAAAGCTGGATCACCAAGAATCAAGACTGCGCGTACACTCTCGTGAGCGACAAGGGCGGCGACAGCTTTGTTCGAGAGCATTACGCCCATCGTCCCGACGTTCTTCATGCTTTCCTAGACCTCCACTTTCCCGTGCTTCGCTCAGATTTCCTGCGGTATCTGTTGTTAAACGCCGCAGGTGGCGTATACAGCGACCTTGACACAGCTGCGCTCAAACCTATCCGAGACTGGGTGTCGCCAGACGTCCGGCCTAAAGTACATGCAATCGTCGGCATCGAATACGATCAACGTAATGATGAACCGTACGTCGGATTGACTTATACCAGACTACAGTTCTGTCAGTGGACGATGGCCGCAAGTGCTGGACACCCTATACTGCAGAAAATCATCGGAAGAGTTGTCGTCGCACTGCATGACATAGCAAAACGCCATAACGTATCAGTAGGCGACCTACGGCCAAGTGACGAGGAGGTGATGGAGATTACCGGCCCTGCGATTTGGACCGAGGCAGTCATGGAAACTCTTTCCGAGGCGACTGGCACCAGCATGAGCTACATCAATATGACTGGGATGAAAGAGCCAACTCTCTTTGGAGATATCCTGATACTTCCCATTGATGGGTTTGGCATTGGGCAACCGCATTCCGGATCCACTCGAGGCGGTGGGGAGGATGGCGCATTTGTCAGACACCTATTTAAGGGATCTTGGAAGCATGGCTGGAATAATTGAACATCTTGGCCTTCCGATGTCTGATCGCCCTGGTGATGGTCAGCGAAAGATCTTCGGATTCAACTGGAAAGCTAACGTTACTGTACAAGGAATTAGCGAAGAAGGTATGGCTTCTTGACCTTGTCAAAGATGAGCCTTCGTGGTGCTGACAACCCTGCGCAGTTAAGACATCTATTCTTGGTCCAACATCAGATCACCGATGATCTCGCCAGCGCGTTCATGTGTGTCGCAGCCGCTTGGTCATCCTCAAGCGCAAAGACTATGATAAAGATCCGGTCCGTGGACCAGTGAGTTCTCTCAGATATACTGCGCGCCTTGCCCCATGTTCGACAGGTCTTCCAATGCGCCGAGAAAATTTCAACTCAGTACCCGAGCTACATTGCGGAACACACCCTACTAGCCAGTACTAATCGACTGATACCATCGAGCGGGGTCCGATCTTGACATCGCTAGCGGAACGAAAAACATTCGAGTTGCGCCTCGAGAATGGAGTGATGACGCAGGAAAATCGAAATATTAAGAGTATAAGACTTACGCACCGAAAGGCTCATCTTGCGTCTCATAATCTGTGCACTACATCCTCTCTCCATGGTCTGGCAACATAACACATGTGCACTGAGTTGTGGTCGTCCAAGGCCACCAATGCATCGAGACTTCAATGCTCTCAGGCGCAAATTTCTTAGACGGGGCCAGTCCTCTCTATGTATGCTAGTGGAGTCGGCATTCGAAGTCGGCTGTCAGCAATTCACCTTCGCGAAAACCAGATTCAGGAGGATGTCTTGTGATGTATCTCACTCACCAATAGACAGCACGGAGGAATTTTCGCAACATCTTCTATTCTACGAGGTGATAATCACGTTGACGGAAACTAGCGCTTTCGCGCTAAGCTGTGTCACGCAGAGAGGAATGCAGTACCATTTTCTTCACGTGTTGGACCTACATAGGAAATTTTGGGGGGACAGTTATCAGGATAGATAGGGTGATTCATTGCCAAGCGCTTTCTTTGATCTATCAATAAACGAGTTTCACCAGTCAGATCGTCACATCCGGATTTCAATGATGTCTAGGGGGGACGTCCTTTCTCCTTCCCTCGGCCTTCCTTGTCCCCGTCTCTATGCTGGTAGGTCATTGTTCAGAGGTGTAGAAAGCACGTCCACTGAAGAGTACTCTGAACCCCGTGTTGGCAAGGCTGATGGGAAAGTAGCTAAGAAAATCAAAAAGATAACAATAGAAAGACAGGCATAATTTCGCAATCGTTACGCATTGGAAGCAGACATGGCGTACTTGGGACTGGAATAGAAAGTAATCGGATGACTCGAAAGACTCTCACATCATTGCTCGGACTGCCTAGCAAGATCCTTCGCAGGAAGGGCGGTACAAACGTGCTGCGTATTGGCCGGTACTGGAACGCCCTGCTACGTCAAGCTTGCGTATAAAAGGAGATCTACACCCCGTACTAAGGGCTGTGCGGCAAAGTGCATTGAAGTCGGGCGCCTCGAGTAAGCGTGGAATACTTTCCATTTGGTCGTTCTTTTCGAACTAAGTGAAGGATTCGTCCGCCTCATGTTTCCAGGCCACTTGTACATCGGCAACTATTCTCAACAGCAAAACTCCGGAGTAATGCAAATGCTTCGAAGCCTTGTAACAGCCATTCACATGGCATGTGTGATTGCTGGTGCTTATCTGCCAGAGTACACTTGTAGGATGAAACTGCAGCTCGAAGATTGCACCCACTGATGTGCATCTCAAACGCAACCGATTACGCAGGGAGGATATGTTTAACATGGGTGACTTTTAGTACACGCTTGTTTATAATGCTCATCTCTCAGAAACCATGTTTTTCGCACATCGCGCTCACACAGTTTATTAGACTCCCTTATACGATAGTGCTGATCGTCGTATTGTGGTTGCCATTGTGTGATCTACACTCTGCAGACACTTGCGTACAAAATACAATGCTACTCTAGATCTTGGGTCGAGATAAATAAAAATTGCTATCGATCAAAGTAATGCGACAACAATAGTAACAGTTGTTGTAAGTCTTATCTCTATAATTGCAAGCGCTCGTTCAAATCGTTGTTTACTGAGAAGCTAGATAAAGTAAAGCGACGCGATGTGCGAATTTCAGGGTCTTTTGGTGGCTTCTCGATTGACAAGGGGGTTGAGCATTATAAACAAGCGTGTACTAAAAGTCACCCATGTTAAACATATCCTCTTACGTAGGGCATCAGCACTACGTGAAAGTCATTGCCTAAACAGGTTTCGAAGTTGACAAGCCTCTTATTAGCCCCAGAAGCGTCGACAAGGATTGAGGAGGAGCAAAGACGCGTCTCCTTAACGCTGGCTATGCCGGCCCGCGTCATTGGTCTTGGAGGCGCTGTCTGTTGATGGATGATCATTGGTCTCCAGAAAAAGTGGGGTCCGCCGGCAGATTGTGTTGCAAACCTTGTGCCACACCCTTGCTCCTCATCATTGATGGGCGGAACCTCTTATCAATTGGTCTCCCATAGTCATACCTCGCAGGCCAGAGCGGCGGCTATCTCTTTGTTCGCTACAAGAGAGCCGAGGTCTATGCAAACTGAAACAAGGCGCAGCGCCATCTCAGCCTTAAGTTCAAAGTTGGCACTACCATTCAAATGATGAAAAGTAAATCCAATAGTGGGGGGCGCTCGGCGCTTGCAGTCCTCGAGCGCCAGCGGGTCATCGGAAACCGGGCAACGTTCTGGGAGGCTGTTGCTTTACTTGAGTTTCCCTCGTCCTCCAAGTGTTTTTCTGACAGCCCATCGCCTACTTTCTGACTTTGCTGAGGTTTGCGTGTCCTAAAGCTCGACCTTTTCTAGCTCTCATGAGCTGATTCGAACGTTTAAGCTGTCGTTGTCATACATGACGGCCCATCGGCCTTAGCTTTCGGTATACGTTTTGCGCGCGTCGCATCTTTCCCTCACTGCTAGGAGAACGGAAGTATTGAACCTGGGCAACACTACCTGCAGCGAGCTTTCGCGCAATGAACGAGCAACCCCCGACGAAACGAGAGGATTCCGCGCGTCTGACTGGCTACTATGCGCTCATACCACGGCGGCGCACCATACGCCTTTCTCTTAGAAACTCAGTCTTCATAGCCATTTTCATTGTCTTATTCTTACCATTATGCGCAATTCGCGAGACCTACCAGGCGCACTCGAGCTCCGCTGCTGCCTTAGCATCGGAGCTTGTGGCTCACGACACCCTCGAATACCTTATGAAATTTCCGCTCGCTCCTACAGAATTTGGCCAGATGGGCCAAAGGGTACAGCTTATCGCTCGTCGACAAGATCTTCTGGAGAAAAATAGACGGCGCCTGACAGCACAACAATCGCAAACCTTGGCTGAACGTCTAGACGAGGCCGTTGTCGCATCCTTTCCTTTCGTTAGGAACCCTTTCTCGCCCGTCAAGATGCCTTTCCAAGCTCTCCGTAACAGATACAAGAAAGGTTCGAAGGGCATCGTCATTAGTCTAGGGAAGAAAGATTTCCAGTATGCTTGTCATCTTATCTCGGGGATTCGACACGTTTTGGGCTCGACTCTGCCGATCCAAATAGCATATGCTGGTGATGATGATCTACCACTGGAGTATCGGGAGAAATTGATGTCATTGGGTAATGATATAGAAACAATGGATCTACTTCGATTGATCGATGACACCACTATGGACCTAGCGCACGGCACATTCGCTATAAAGCCTATGGCTATGCTACTCAGCTCCTTCGAGCAGGTCATGATTGTAGACGCAGACGCTATTTTCCTTCAGCCCCCAGAAGTTCTGTTCAAAAGTAAGAGATATCAGGACACGGGCACCTATTTTTTCCACGACCGACTAATGTATCCAAATGGCTTTCCGGAACGCCATGCATGGTACAACAGCCACCTGAGGTTCAACCAGCCGAGTGCAAGTCTCTTAAACCTGACCTCGTATAAAGAAGGCTACTCTGATGAGCAAGAGTCCGGAGTTGTGCTCTTGGACAAAGGCCGGACACCAGTCCTGCTCGGCCTTCTCCATATCTGCTGGCAAAACTCTGCTGCCGGTCGGGAGCACATGATTTGGACCGAGGGGGATAAAGAAACCTTTTGGTTGGGCTTAGAAATGTGCCAAGTACCATACTACTTCGCAAAACACTACGCCATCGGTTTAGGTCCCATTAATGATGGAAATGTTTGTGGGAATGCCATTGCGCACTTGGATGAGAAGGATAGGCTACTTTGGTTCAATGGAGCTTTACTTGCGAACAAACACGGGGATAAAAGAACCTACGGGAACTTTACTCATTACATTCTAGACGGACACTGGGAACCACTCGGCGCCCTTGGAGAGAACTGCGAGAACCAGGGCGTAGTACTGAGGGTAAGCGAGCAGGAGAAGAAGGTCCTGAGCGGCTCTATTAGGGAGGCAAAACTTGTAGATGAACGGTTCCAGGACCTGCTATTCACCTAATCCTCTGCACCTTCAAAATCTCTATCCCGGAAATTACGCAAGGGTCCAGACGCTACCCTCATCAGGCCTCAAAGAGATCATTACGCTCATGTTCTCTTCAAAGGTAGACCTGCATATTATCCCGCCCTTGTCCGTGCAAGATCGATGGGACAATCGATTTCAAGCAAGGAAATCGTCGATGCCAGCTACCTCAGGGAGGCGCTCTGAACGCTTTCGCGGTGGGATCCTCGTAGTGAGGTGATGCTTTATTGGCACGCCTCCTCATCCTCCAACGAGGTCCATCACGCGCTTGTTCCGGCTCCTCGAAGACGTTGCATCCTTGATAGGGTACTGCGCCACTACCGTAGTTAGAGAGTATGGCAGGTCGCTCAACCGCCAGCCAAACACTCATGTGTTATTTGGGTCTGCACAGCAGAGTCTTGGATGTATAGAGAAGGACCGGCCGGTTGACCAAGTACTGCTATTATTTGGCTTGCAAAGGGTTATAGCAATCCCTAATATACATCGTTTGAACATGTCACTTCCACTTCAGCATGTCATAAGCCTGCGTCAACATTGCAAGGTCAATGCCTGCCAGATCCACCTCCTTAGTCACCGCTCTTTGAGCTCTGCCCCCAAGAGTGGAAGTCTAAGCTTGCTTGATCTCTGTGTCTGCGAAGAGAGTATCACCAAAAGCGTCAACGCCAACATAGATGGGCCCAGTATACTTCCCGATCGCCGGTATGCCTGCTACACTGGTCGAAAACTATCCCGCTCGCCGGGCCCGGGGTGGTCGAGCCAGGATCTGCCGGAGCAGCCGCGTGGTTACATTCGATGATGACAGGGGTAGGGGCGCCGTTCTACCACATCGCATCATCCAGAGCGGAGAGATGCTCGAAGACGGCTTGGTCGACGTGGACTAGATTTGGGGGGCTGGTGCAGCCGACGCCGGGGGCGAGATTGTGGCAGTGGGCGTTCCAGCCGGTCGTTGAGATTAGGAGAATGTCGACTTGGAGGGGTGGCAGTGCGAAAGTGAGGAGGAGGAGGAGAGGGAGGAGGAGGAAGACGAGGCTGGCGTTGAAGGATGCGAACGGTGGGGCGGTCATCTCATCGTCGTCTCGAATAAAACTCAGTCAATGGCTGTGGATATTCCTCTCGGAGTCTCTACGCAGAGAGGCGACCTGCTCACCCATTCCACAGACCTTTCACGGTGAACAATGGGAATCCACTCGGTTTGCAGATGCTTCGCTACTAATGTGTGTACTCCTGCTTTTAGACGCATGAAGCGAAACCCCCCAGAAAACGGGAACCACACAAGGACGGGAAGCGCTGACAAGTCGAGAGAATTTCGACTAATTGATCTTTTCGCGATCAGGCCGCCTTCAAGATTCCCAGCTTCTCGACTTCGCAGAAGAGTATTATTAATTTCTCGGTCTGCGTTGAATAAGCGACCTATGTGCTTGTTTCCTAGAGGGCTCATAGCAGACTTTTTTCGATCAATATCCCTTAACATGAAATTTCCGGTTCATACTCCTCGTTGAATGTGCCGATTGTGAAGACCAGGTACGCTATACCACTTTCGCTTTGTCACAGTTGGCTTCACCTTTGTCTGGGAACTGAAGTCCTGAGTAAACACTGACATCATTAACAGTAGTGACAAAAGCTACTCTGTTCTCGCATATGCCTCAACACAGGTTGCATGAACTCGTTGACGAGACCGACCAATTGTAATCGATATCCACTAAGGCCATCAGCCCACATACAATCTAATCGTCGACAGCATCATCATTGGCCAGTCGCGCTCAGCAACCATGTAACGAACATTCCCACTGCCAAATTGCGAGCCTATGAAAGACACGGCTGTCCTCGATCTTCCCTGATGATGCTTATGAATACAGGGCAGTAAACATGAGAAGAAAGCTTCATCAAATACGAATAAGATGTGTCGCAGAGAATGAAATATAGAGTGAAGGAGTAGGCTAGAGGTAGTATAAAAGGGGTAGGATCTGACTTACGGAAATCACAATCTTCTGCTGCTATGGTGCGAAATCGCTATTTACTATATATTTATATATTGTCGGTTTGATGCTTTGAATCTTGTCTACTTGCTTAGGCAGTGGGGGATCTCTGTTGTCCTGATTAGCAGTCTAGATTTGCTAAACTGGGCCTCACTCCAATTTCCGCGGTCAACAGGGCACGCTTGCACTATAAGACACGTTGCTCTCACGTCCGTATAGAGACCCACATCATTGACTTGTGGGTCGTCGATACTGAGGTCTTCAAGATGCGTTCGTTGACTCTGGACGCATAGATCGAGACCCTTACCAACACCACTGTACTCTTTCTTGACTATTGTCCCATATACTATTATTCGAGTTGCTATGGACTCTGACTCGAGCTCTCCACAACATAGGAGCACCTCCTGTCCTTGAGACATGCAGACAAGGTAAATCTCTCATCTCTCTACATACTCGGGGGGCATATGGCGAGATTTCTCATGATTTTGTAGGTTCTACCTCGAATAATCCCTATCCCGAATTCAACTCTGTCAGACGCGCTTCTGGAGCGTACAGTTGGACTCTAAGCGAGGAAGGACAACGCATAATGTCAGATCGCACGCTATCCTACTCGAATAACCGACATCGCGCTGAAGTAAGTCTTTGAGATGTTCAGTGGAATAATCTACTGACAAGCTTAGCGATGTCCGACAATAACCCAACGACTAGCAGCATTAACGCCATGGCTGAGAAAGTCGAGCAGAGTGGGAAGCCGGCGCAAGATCCTGGCAGCAACGATGTCATAGATCTGACGAAGGAGCAAGACACAAAACATCAGCATAACGAGTAGAAGGAAGGGGGCAAGCCCCACGCAGAGCCAAGGCAGCGGCATTGTCATTGATCTTAAAGCTGTTCGGTCCGAAGGAAACACAAGCCGGGAGACTGTTGCTCGTGATACCGCTGGTTACAAAGTCCAGGGCGGAAGTCGTTGCGGACCAGTATGTCGTTCATGTCTTTGGCTTTGCTGCCTCCGAAGGCGGTGTCATACTGCATCTCTCCGTGCCCAGACTCCTGCTTTACCGGACAGCAACCCGAGTGTCATACCGACGGTCAAGCCCATCGGGTCACGATGTGGATGGTTGATTTACGCATTGTTCTTGTTCCCGCCATTGTTCGTTTGACCGAGCGGTGTTGAGATGCTTCATTTGGAAGTTTTGAAGAGATTGTGTCGTACCTTCGGCCCCTATCACTTCTCAAAATGTTGCTCTCTCGACACTTCCAATGAATTTTCTTGTTGGAGATTCTCCTGTTATGAAACTCCCCTCCTTCTCACGAAACCTCCCTTCTTCCCAAACCACAGTTCAAGCAACTCTCGATCTCAACGGTCACAATCATCATTCTTCCATCAAAGCTCTTCCAGTCTTGGATCATCAAGCTCTCATCAAGCCTTCCAGAGCAACTACTTCCTTCATACATCAACGTCTTCACTCATCACCTACTCCCATATCACACCTCTAGCCGTAAGACACGCTTCCTTCATCATGCCTATCGCGACAGACAAGAAGAAGAGAGTCTTGCCCACGACGTCAGCACAAGCGGCGTTGCATCGAAACCGCCACGCGGCGTTGCAGCAGATCCGCCAGGATCGAGCAGACAAAGCTGCTGGTATCAAGAGACCAAACAAGGTACGACCACAAGTTGCTTTCTATTACCCTTGCTGATCTTGACCGAAGAGACTGCAGTTCGAACGTGAGAATACACCGCCACGGGAGAACCCTCATAAGAGAATGGCAGACGAGGATGATGACGATGATGACACTCAAGCCACAAAGAAGGTGAAGGTACAGTACCTACCTGATGTGCTGGAGATTGATATCAGCCTGGCTGCAGTTCATTGCTGACTGGAACTCTAGCTACAGGATTCTCGACCAGCACTGACTGCCAAGCCAACTCAATCGGTCAACTCGAAGGCGATCAACCCAGTGGAGACGCCACAGAAGAGAAAGCGTGACTCTACTGACGATGTTGATACGACATCAAAGAAGCTGAAGGCTGCTGACCCTAAGGAGGGTGATGTCAAGCAGCCAAGCAGCAAGTCGACGGTGTTCCCTGTTATTCCAAAGGACAGCAATGCCACAACAACTGTCAAGGCCTCACCAAGCGTTTTAATTCCTGGTGCCCTGAAAGAGGATGACATGGTCACGTATGTGATTCCGTACACCGGAGAGACTATAACGCGCAAACGTATAGTAAGTGCTGTAACACGGCCCCGGACCTGGTCACGGTAGTCATCGAGCTAACCCATTGGCCACAGCGAAAAGTAGGGTTTACAAAATTGCTGCATATAATTGGCGAGGAGATAGATGACGGCGAGTTGACAGCTCACTACCAACAGCGTAAATTGGAAGAGAGGATAAACGCAAGCCGGGCGGCAGCAAAGCCGGACGTGGCAGCCAGGTCTGCGGCAAGAAACGATACCAGCCAGCCACCAAGAGGCCGGTTCAACGTAAAGGCACCTGAAGCACCAGCTGCCGCTGGCCAAAAGCGCAAGTCGGAAGAGGAAGCGACTGGCAGCTCCAAGAGAGCAAAGTCAGACGTACCGGACAAGCCTTCTGG
>JAABUL010003885.1_pt1 | contig 21105 bp, 32 predicted proteins | sample 5559151 | NCBI WGS metagenome assembly JAABUL01 (sample SAMN10711876, study PRJNA513368) | rock metagenome | isolation source: Antarctica rocks | place: Antarctica: Victoria Land, Pudding Butte sud | reverse complement strand
GCACATAAGCTTGAAACTGTTGTCAGCAGCTTTCCCTCAGACATTGTGCAGATACCTTCTGACATGGATAGCAGTGCATTGCAAAGCCTCATACCATGAGAGACCAAATGCAACCTGTCGTGCTGGAGCGATGCTTGCATACAATGCAGGCCTTTTTCTCGCCTCTGCAGATTATAGCATCCTCAGAAATACTCCATGGGGTCCACTCTACCACAGAAGTTGTACATATCAGCAGATGCAGGCACAACTGATGCCTGTTGGCTATGCATAACTTCTAATTACTTATTGTTACTAACCAGCAGATGCACGCACCTTGACATCTGGCCCAACTGCAATGCTAGCCAATGCTGCTGAAGCATAGCGTACTACATCCAGTGACCACTGATCCAGGTCACACAGCTTGGCCAGCATGGGGATGGCGCCAGCTGCCTGGACCGCTGGCCTGGCCTCTGTGTGCTGGCACAAGTGGCTTAGGCAAGCTGCTGCTGCAGTGCAGAGCTGCTGCCGCCATTCATCTTCACCAGGCCATGTCCGTACTTGTAGAGCCTGTCATCAAGCCTTGTGTCAGCATGCAACTGGTGTGGTGGGAAAGCCAACATTGTGAGTAACAAGAGCACAGACATGGGCAGCAGCAGAACGTGAGCTTGATGAGTCATATTTGACATTCTATTTCGTGCAGAGGCTGTCAGCGCAAATTTCGTAACAGCCTCATGTCATGATGATGTGAAATTCTGTGGATGGCTTCCAGTGCATTGTATGACAAGGACACTTGCGTCCAGGACAATGAAGAGATGGTGCCCACTGACCTGATTGACAACAGTCACAAGGCGTGAGGGCAGCTGTGCTTGCAGAGCTGCTGATACTCCCCGGCATGTCCTGGTCAAGTGGGCTAAGCACTGCAGGGCTGCAACAGCTGCACTGCTGTCTGGACCTGGGACTGACTGCTGCAAGGTGTGTACCAGTGCTTCTGAGGCATTTTCTGAGCAGTCCAGCAGAGCAGCTGAGCCGTCAATGCTGACGCTGAAAGCCTACATTCAATCCCATTTTGAGGACCTTCCAGTGATGGTTCAGGATGCGCTCAACAAATGAATAACGGCAGAGTGTGTGTTTGAGACACGAGGATGATGAGATGACAGCAGATCTGTCACAGGTGTGTGCATGCCAGGGCAGCCTTTGCCTGCTGCAAATCCTTCTGTAGAAATATGATACATGAGGCCAATGCATATACCTGAAGGCAGATAATGCCACTCTCGGGTGCTTTGCCAAGAGCTTTGCCAAGAGCTGCAATGACTGCTTCCAGGCCAGAGGCCTGAAGGATGGCCAAACGGCCCTGAAAGAGCTGAGCCAAGCTTGCCAGCACTTGGCACGACAGGTTGCATATATCACCACTTTCACAACCCAGGAAGGGCGCTACGCACTGCACTACCTTGGCTGAAATTGCTTGCGCCTTACGTTCCTGTCGGTGGCCAACACAGCATCAATATACTACAGCAGAGTACCTTGTGGATGCTGTCACAACTTGCAGCTAGCATGTCAACAACTTGCTTTAGGTATGCATGATGACGAGCGCCTTCGATGCTGTTGACAAAGGGGTCACCTGACTGCCAATCAAGGATAGAAGTAATTGTAGGCACTCGATGCTGCAGGCATCGGACAAGTCAGGCAAAGACAAGACCTCAACAAGCTTTGGCATGGCCCGCTGCCCATAGGCTACAGCGATTTCATCTGCCTGCAGCAGCCCCCTGAATGTTGTAAGATTAACTAATGTCGAGCTCACAGAGCTTGTTTTGTTGCTGAACACACCTTCAGGGCGAAACTCGTCTGCGAATTTGGTAGTCGGTCTTGCAAGAACTCAGATGCCTGATGACTGGATGCATGATGCCCGGAGATGAGCACATGCGCAGCTGCCATTACAAGTAGCTGAAATCCAGGTTGCAAACATCAACACGTTATAGCAGCAACGTCGCCTCGCACACAAGGCAACTCAGCATCGGTTTCCATGACAGTGGCACTTAACCTAACAGACACACAGACTGCCGAATTCGAGACAAATTTGCTGCCCTAGTCTCTAAACTCGCAACTAGCAGTCACCACTACAGCATTGGAACCGAACCTTTGATGCCTCGTGTTCTGAGATCATGAACGCAGGCACGTATGGAAACCCAAGCGTGGCGTACATTTGCGGCGACTGCGGGACTGAAAACACGCTGAAGCAGGGAGACGTGATCCGTTGCCGAGAGTGCGGCTACAGAATACTGTACAAGAAGCGCACGAACAGGATTGTGCAATTTGAGGCTCGATAGCGTATCTTGCTGTCTCACGGCATGCCCGCAGTTCCTGTTTACGTTTTTGACGCCAGAACTGAACAATCCTTTTTAAAACGAGTGTATGTTTGTGCACCACTGAGGTAGCAGTGTTATATAGGCTTCCAATTCCAAGAATTTGAGTAGACTCCTGGTAGCGATATGTGTACCCATGTGTTGTAACGAAAGCTAATAGACAACAACTGTCTCGAGCTCTGCAAGCATAGCACCTGGACATGCTTGGCTATTGACACACCTTTGCTTGAGCAGCAGCTTCATGACCATGCATTTTTGTTTCTGCACTACCTTTCCTCGGGACTGCTATGTTGCAATATGAGCATAGCAATTCACAAGGTGCCCTAATCGGAGCATGCACATTTACAACCAGGCCTGATAGTCTGTGGCTCAAGTGCATGCAGTTTGCACACTGCAGTTTGTCCTGGCTACAAACATTAGGCACAGCCAAAGTACATGTGCAACAATTCAGGCATTTGCAGTGAGACCGCAGCTGCCAGTGTTGTAAAGTGAAGCTGCCAGTCCATTTGGTTTCCATGGCTTGTGATTGCGATCAACAGGTGCCTCATCCCTGAAAGAGCCCTTCCAGACATTCACAGGGTTGTTGCTCCTGACTGCTTTGCTTCTTTGCAAAACATCATTCACCATTGACTGTCTGTATCTGCATTGTGCAGGCACCACACTGGTCAGCAATAAGTTATGTCTGGCAATGCACGTGTGGTGTGCACAAGCATATGACATTGCTCAGACTTACCTTCGCCACATTTTACATTCTCTGTACTGCTCTTGTACAGCATTGTCATCAATTATGGAAGTCTGTGCCCGACCTGTAATGTGATCCAACAGTTCCTTGGGGGCGCGCTTCATTAGATCCCACCTGCGCCACACAAGATCAATCAGCATGCACACAGCATGATTCTGAATACCCTGTCATGATGTCTTGCAATCATGTTGAAATTGACTTCGTGTCCATGTTTGCAGTTGCGCACCCAGCACAGCCAGACGCTGCTGTTGCTCAGGTCAGGAGTCAATGCCCAGAAGTCTGTGCCCTAATGACATTAGCATGAGCATGATACAGTGTATGATCTGCTGGTGTCCAACAAGGATTCGAAGCAGACAAAGTTGGAAAGCCTACTTGCTGATGACCAGTGCTGTAGCAGTCACATTTGATGCCACTGCTGTGGTGGGAGCAGTTGTGGACTTGGTGATGGAGACTTCTTCAATGAACTCAGACTTTCCAAGCGAGTCCACCTGCATCACCATTGGCAGACAATTCACCTATGCTCGCCATACCAGTGACCTGTCACATAAGCACAAAGTACAAGCTGGCATCACAAGCTGGTAACCTGCTCAGCTGTCATGGAGGGATGTCATGGAGCACAGCTGGATGCACTGGCCAGCTTCTGTGAACAACGCCAGCTCACAATCAATCTCAGCAAAACAAAGGTTGTGATCTTTGAAGCCCGCAAGTCTGACTGCAAGGAATTCGTCTTCAGTGGCACAACTGTGGAGCGTCATGATGAGTACAGATACCTTGGCTTTGTGTTTCATGCCACTATAGTACCAAACACATGGCATATGGCATTGAATGCCTAGTGGCTGCAGGGAAAAAGGCAGTGCATGCCATGAGACGGCGTTGCATCTCCCTACATCTGTCTGATCCTGCCACCATATGCAAGCTGTTTGACATTTTGGTGTTACCCATTTTGAGCTGTTCTTGTGAAGTTTGGGTCAATCCCAAAATAGGGGCAAAAGCTGAACTAGAAATAGGCAGATTCTGAAACAATTGCTTTGTGTCAGAAAGAGCACTACCAACCAAATAGTGCTTGCACAGTTTAGACATGTCCCTTTGCATATTCACTTTAAGCAGCAGATTTTGCGTTATCACACCGAGTTCGTGCTCTACCAAACAGCCAGCTTGACATGGGGTTGGGACAGCAGCCCTCCTCACAGGGCTTGAAGCATTTTCAGGCAATTGGAGATCTGATGTGCGCCGGTTTACTGACATATATGGGCAACAGATCCTTTATGACAAGTTAGATATTTCCATCATTTCCATTATTGAGCGAGAAAACGCGCTCTGGGATGAGGCCTCATCCTAGGACGTTCTTTTTGACTCAGACCATAGCAGCTTGCAACTCTACAGGACTGCTTACAAAGCCAATCATTTAGATTACCAGTATTCTGACTATTTGTCTACTGTCAGATGCTATCCTCACAGGAGACTGCAGCTGATCAGTGTGGTCGCCATCATGGCCATGGCCATGGCCTACATGTTGACACAGGCCGCTTTGGCAACGGTCGTGAACATTGCATGCAGGGAGGACATGGTCTGTCTTGTGTGTATGTCTGGCTCAGTTGAAGACGAACACCATTTTGTGTTTGACTGCCCACCGCGCATACAGTCACATACATCTGCAGTACATGTACAGCCACCTTTCTCATCAGGCCTCATCTTCAGTAGCAGGTTTTCTGTCTGGGCAGCCCGGTATAATACTTGGCTTCTCATTAAATTGACGCCGAAAGGTGTAGTCTTTTCTTTTCTTTTCTAGCAGGTTTTCTGGCTACTAATCAACCCAATGTATTAGGCAGTTATCTTAAGACATGTTTTGCACAAACACAATCTGTGTTGGCCAGTCCATGGACTGTCACAGTTTTAGCTTGGCTTCTGAACTTTATGGAACTAGATTTCCGTAGAGCATGTGGCGTCGCGGTACTAGTGCCCCCCTTCATTAAAGCATTACTACTGCAATTTCATTGGTGCTTATTGTCGAACGCCTTGAACATGCAGTGCTCAGTGTACGTTAATTTCCCAGTCGTTGTCTGTTGACTCCCCTGATGAGTCCTGAAGACAGGAAATGTAAATTGATTGATCCTGCTGGTGTCTTGGACATGATGAGGATGACTACAAATGACTCTATTGCAGCTGCTTCCTGAGGTTTCGCTTCGGGTTCCGCTTCGGTAACCAAAAAGAGTTGAAGGCATTGCAAGCACAGAAACAGCTAGCTTTGGTGCGCCGATGCAAGCCTTGTCGGATAGTAAGCTCCGGCGACAAGCACGGCTGTACAGCACGACTTGGTGACTCACGCTTTATAGGCAACAAACGTCGGTCGAGTCCGTGGTCGCGTCCCTTAGAACCAGCAGTGCCAAAGTGCTCATGCCCATTTGCATCTGATCGGGTGGCTTGAGCACTTGCATAAAAGTCCAGCCGCACCCCTCGACGCACTGCCCCATGCACCGGCGAATCTTAGGCTTTGATGTCCTTCACGAGGACGGCACGTCAGGAGAAGAACTGCTATTTGCTGCTCGTTTCACGGTACATAGCAGCTGGAGAAGTCAGAATTTCCTCCAGCTCCACAGAAGTCAACAAAGAAAGCGTTAGCTGAGGGCAGCAACAACTTGCTCCCGTCTTTGTAGGGGACAGAGGCGGAGCAGAGCTCACCTTTGAACGGCAATAAGCTCTTATGTGCAGGTGTGCGCAGATCAACGCTGTCTGTTTCTCCTATTTCTGATTGTAGGCAACATGACTGAGTGCCCTGGTGCTTGCCTGCAGGTGGTGGAAAACTGACCAGTTTGCAAGCTCGTTTCGCCTTGCACCCTGGGGGCCCCTCTCAGCGCCCAAAAGCTGCAAAACTGCTTAGCCATCTGATTGCTCTGAGGTAGGACAAAAGGCAGCCTCAAAGCATGCTTTGTCATAGACTGCAGTAGCCTGTAACTCATATTGTTACCTAGTCATCTCGCAAGTAAAGTGATGGACTGCTTGAGTGGCTGCTACCCTTGCTGAGCTGCTTGCTAGTGACACCTGCTTCTGTATAATGTGCAGGCAAGCCGATGTCTCGTTTGAGTTGCAAGAGCCCTGGAGCATGGCTTATGAAGAGCTCGCAAAGAATGCAGCTGCAGAGCTGCAACAGATTACAAAATATATCAACAAGCAGCTTGAGGGACGCAAAAAGCACCTGAATTGGATCCCAGAATTGTCGGACCTGAGATTGGATGATTTGGCAGCAGCACATCAGCTGGTAGTCCTGCAAGCTGAGTCTGAGGGTCCTGATAATGTCATTTCAGAAAGTTCTTTGCAGCTAACAGAGGAGGCATTGCAGAGCTTTCATGCCATGTGGCATAGCCAAGACAGCTCTTCTTCCGCAATCTTTGTAATAGTTGAGGGACACGCTAACGCAAACAGCTTTTACCAAAACTTGGAGGTGTTGGACAAGTCAGCTTTACATGCCGTGCTAGAAGACCAGGAGCAAGAGGGAAAGCCTGAAGTATGGCCAAGCGGCCGTATTGCCTACATTGGCATGATCTTACGGACAGACCACCAGATCCAAGCAGTCAAAAGGCTGCTGGATCCTGTCATAGAGCCAGTCTTATCATTGATACTATCAGTGGAGTGGGGTGGTACACCACTAGAGATGACTGTACAGATGTTCATGTGCAACAAGGCAGATCCTGAGGTAAATTGTGCAAGTAATATAGATTGCACACGACAGCAGATGTGCAAAAAGCTGCAGGGCTTGCAACTGCTTGCCATTGTCATTTTGACGATAGATTTGTCACTGCTGCAGGTCAGGCTGACCAGCAGCAATAGTAAGCGCACAGCAGTGAAAGATCTTATAGATGACGTTGCAGCAGAGCTCAAGGCCAGGTTCGAGGTTGATGTGGATACAGCTCACTGTCCACAGTTGCTTCAGATCTCTTTGCAGAGAGATGAGGGCATTGACTCACCTCAAGATCCACAGGTTACTTCAACAGCACCATGGCCAGCCTTATGTTAGTTGCATCAAGGAGACTAGCATGTTGCTTGCTGTGTTTGCTTTGCCCTGAGCATGTGAAGTACTTTGCTCAGCAATGATGCAATTGATCAATGTCTATGACTGCAGTTCAGGGTCAGTCTGCATTGTTCAACGCATGCATGAAGGGTCCTGGTGCCGACAAAATGCCTGCTGTTCAGGAGCTTGATATACATTCCTCCTTGGCATCGCAATTGCGCAGCAAGCACGCAGATGATGTCACAGAGGCCTTTGGGGAGAACAACACAGAGGCAAGGCTTTGGGTGGCAACTATGTCAGTCTCTGTTGAAGAGTCTCAGCTGCAGTTGCAACTTGCAGCAGCAGCCCAAGAGCCTGTGGAAGATGCAGCTGCCTTGTCAATTACACCAGAAGCATTAGAGTATCATCTTCCAGCTGTGAACAGCAATCAGAATGCTGTTGCTAAATGAGATCATTCAACGTATATTACTTGCAAAAGGTGATGTTCACAGAGTTTTTTTGCTGTGCTTCATGAACATATGTTGGGCACTGCAGATTTCAATTGCAAAACGTGATGTGAAGATAGTTTCTTTTCTGTGCGTCATGATTACATGTTGGGCACTGCAGATTCCAAAGGCTTGTTCAGAAGTTTACTGAGTGTCCTTGAGTGTAGGCTATCTGCAGAATGAGCCGGACAACTACAAGAGAGGACTAGAGCGTCTGAGGGCCACATACACGGGGGGCTTGGATTTCATTGTCTTGACCCCTGTGTATTTGACATTACGCCAGCAGACTTTGCAACGGTTGCAGGACGCGGGTCTCAAGAACAGTGATGGGTCAGATCCTGTAGTTTTGCCCTATGCCTTCTCTGCTCAGACAGCGGTAAGGCACCAACTCAGCTGCAATGTAAGTATTCATGCTCTGCCTATGCAGACAAAATGTACCCATATGCTGACCGTGCTCATTGCCACCCACCATAATTTCTGTTGAGCACACCAAAGTACCTATCATGACCTCCCATTGTGTGATGGTCAATGGAGTGTTCACTCAGTAGTGCTTGCTCAGCGTCCACTCAAGAGCATGCTGTTTGATGCATGGAGCGTAAGAGTCTGCCTGCACGGGCAATTGAATTGCTTGTCTATGTTGCAGAGGCTGTTTGGCGATTTCAGAGCCAAGGTGACCTCTGCAAACAATGCAAACAAGCTGTTTGTCATGGTGGTTGATGAGGCCCATCATGCAGCAGTCCGGCGTGGAGCCCATGATGCATTTGCAAATGATTTCAGATGTCAGACTGCTGATGGTGAGGTGAAACATGGAGCTTGGAGAACAGGCTGCACAGATGTCTCAGGACAGTGGTCCTCTTACGATAACCTTGTAACTGTTCTGGTCAGCGCCACTCCTGCTTGTGTGTTGACAGCTGACTCTAGGCTGCCCAGACAGTACTACGTGCCACACGATCTGACAGACAAGCAAAGAGAGCATGCTGGGACTACGCATCTGCAGAGGTTTAGTATCATCAAGCCTGATGGTGCTGTTTCACATGGCACTAAGCTGGAAGCAACAACATGGATGTGCGGGGAGCATCGGATTGGAGGTGCTCACTTGAGGGAGTTGATCACAAACAAGGTGACAAACGCTGCTATCAACTAGAAAGCAATGCACTAGTGCACAGCAAGTTCACTTGTGGATGGATCAATGATTGTCATAGCACAGTCTGTCATACCTGCACCAATGTATGTCGTTCACTCCATACAAGAAACAATCGGACATCAAATTAGTTTGACTGGCTTGACAGGCAGTGTAATCTGACTGGCAATTGTGACTCTGCTCTAGCTTTGTCCTTGCTGGTAAGCCTTTGTACCTGTTACAGACTTCTCAAGCCAAGCAAAAACAAGTACAGCAGCAGAGTGATGGGTCCTTGCTTGCAGTTTGCTTGTGCGCAAATACTGTTGTGTCCTCCATGTAGCCATCAGATGACTAAAGCTGAATACCAAGCTGGTGTTTTGGTGGTGCGGGTGGTCAGAGAATTGCACGTGGTCGATTGAGGTGGAGCATGTTCCTTATCGCAGCATTAACGACTATGTTGTCTCATCAACAAAGCCCAGATCTGTTCATCACGGCATTGTTGGGATGATGTCTTTCACTCCAGGATGGTGGCAGCCAGGTGTGGACCCTGTGGCTTTGCTAAACAAAGTGCATGGACCAGACAAATGTAACTGTCTCTCTTTGCAGATGCACTCGGACTTCACAGCGTGGGCCTCCAAAATTTGTGCAAACATTCTGATGCTCACGCTGATGCAGCGCATTGTTTCGTTCAACGCATTGCAAAACAGGACGCTGTGATGTCAATTTATCATCACTGACCACACTGCTTGTCATTGTGTTTGTTCACTCCTGGTGATGACATGTCCAGCATCATGGGTATTGTTGATTGTGAGACAAGGAATGGCATGAGATTGCGTTAAATCAGTTGTATGGTCCATCAGCGCAAGTCTCTTTGAGAACAATTGTGCAAGTAGTTCAAACATTTTCCAGCTGAAGTAATTGAACATGCTCTACTACAGGAACCTGGTGAAGGGTGTGGACATTGATGTGCTGTTGGCGTTGGATTATATCACATCCATGCAGTACTTCTGTTTGTTTCGCTGGCATTCTGATGGCTCTGCAAATGGCACAATGCAGTTGAAAGATATTGCTGACAGCCAGCAGCTACTGTGGAAGACCCCAGAAGCAGCCAAGGAGTATCTGGATGGCCTCAAGTAGCTGCTGAAAATGTGCAGCCTGGATTGTACAGAGCCGTGTGCGCAATGCTCAAGAGTCCCATCAGAACTGCTATCGATCAGAAAGCAAGAGCTCAGGCCAGTACAGATGATTCAGCAGCAGAGCACTGGTTAGATACAGCATATCAAGAGCTACGTCACGCTCATGGACTGCCTGATTGGCCTCAGACTTACAACAAGCAAGAAGATGGTACTTGGGATGACTTTGGCATAAGTGCGTTGAAGGTCTGGCTGCACTGCAAAATGGATGCAGAAGCAGACAACCATTTGGCAGGTCTTCACAGTGTTGAGCGTACGAAGCAGTTTACACAGACTGACAGAATTGTCAAGAGCCTCCTGAAGCTGGAGACTGAAGCTGATGACGAGATGAACCGTGAGGATTTGGAGGGTAAGCCTGATGGTTGTTGGGATGGCATTTCCAGCACAACTTGCAGAAAGCACTTGGTGTGCAATAACGAGTAGCATGTGTGCTTGTCCAAGCCATTCATGCAACCAGCCGTTGTCAGTCTGTCATAGGCTCTTCAAAGAGATTTCCTTGCTGTTTGAAGATGGTGATTGGCTCAGTGTTAGACGTGCCTGAGCCAGCTGCCAACCCGTTTGCACAATGTGCTTTCAACAGACTGCACGTTTCTGCAGAGGGTGGCTTAAGCTTGCTATTGATACAACATTTTTCTGGCGCAGATACAGTCTTGGCAAGTCACTCACCTTTTGCCAGCATAAGACACCCAGTCAAAGGGCCAATGATCGTCATACGTGCAAGGCCTGATGGCATGGGAGAAAAGATTGTCAGTGTGCTCAAGGAGTTCTTGACTTACACCCAAAAGCAGGAGAAGCCTTGGCAGCAAACCCCCACAGACAATCTGCCTAGCTGGCAGTTGTTTGAGGTTATTGGTGACTTTGGTGAATCTGATCAAACAGAGCTTCTGACTAAGCTGTCATCATGGGCAAGACGACGGTAAAGTCACGAGTTGTGTAAACAACCTGTGAGCTGCCTGACCGGTTGTTAGCTGCTATCTGATGGAATTGCTGGCATGTGTGGCAGAGTGTGAAAGTCACTCTGTCCACGCTTCATTCAGCTACATGATTCATGCAATGAGCTTGAACAGTCCCACACTGTTTGCAAGCTGTCTTGTCAAGGTTGCTTCTGTTGCAGGCCTATGAGTCTTGACCACCCAGCACGCAGTCAGCAGAGTTTCAAGGAGTACTGGCAGAGCAAGGGCAAAATGCCCTCGCTGCAATGCTACACTGACTATGTGCAAGCCAAGGAGAAAGCTGAGAGCATCAAAGCTCAAGAGGCAGGGCAAAAGCCAGCGCGCAAGTCAGTCGGGCTGCAATACTCTGACCTGTATGGGGTACCAACCATACTGGTGTTGTGCGAGAAAGGTACATATCCAGCAGCTGTGTACCCCTGTTGCCCTTGCATTTAACTCCCTAAGCATACAATCAATACACTCACATTGGCATTCATAGCCAGCAAGCAATTTGTGCACAATTCATCAACAAAGTGTTTATTGATAAACTTGTCATCATGTTACAGCATTCAGCACATCATGTTGCAGCAATCCAGTTTCTGCTTTCAAGTTGTGCACTGCGTGCTGCAGGACGCATGGGGGACACATTTCCCCATACATTCACCTGTCAAGACCAGAGGTTACGGTCCGGGGCCAAGTACAGCGTTTTAGTGCAAGAGCTAGGGCGCCTGTGCCGATATCCTACAGTTCACAACAGCCAGAAGCTGCCAAAGTTGAGTTCTGCTTTGTCGCAAACAGGGGAAAGCAGCCGGCTTTACCTACTGGAGCAAGCGCTACACAAGGCTTATGGCACAGAGCACTGGCAGGGTATGTCTGTTGGGGTTGCGCATGACACAATCTTGTATCTAAGGGTTTGTAAGTGCAATGTATTGGTTTTTGCAGCAAGACTGATTGTGGGCTGCTGTAGGGGGGCAAAAGTCTGCATGGATCACAGCAGTCAACACCATTGCAGCAGCGTCCAGCAATGAACTCAAAGTGTTGGTCAAACAGCTGCACCAATTGTCTGCACGGACCAAGGCCAGCAAGTCCAACGACGGACAGGCTGCATATCAATCACTGCAAAGTGCAGTTCAGGCAGTGGTTGACATGCCAGGAGCTGCCATGAAGGAACCAAACTCTGACAGCTCTTTGTGTAGCATTTTGGATACCTTCCGCAGTGCATTGAACTACGCAACCTCCATGCCAGTTTTGGAGCTGCATGCTTTGCTGGCCAAGTGCGTCGAGAATATTACTGGTTGGAAGCAGCGCGTGATGGCCACACTTGATGGAAGTGGACACTTGCTCAGCAGCAAAGAAGCGCCTGAGTTCAAAGATGGCTTGCCTGTCCGCATCACAGTCAATGGGCGCTTTGAGGCAGATTGCCTAGACAGCAATGACTTGGTGAAGCTGTTTTGTTGCTGTCCTAAGGAGAATGCCCTGTTGCAACAAGGCAGTGACATCAGCATAGCCAGGTGAATTCCTTTGGCGCAATACTGCTTGCTGACCTTCTATACTGTCCTGACATTAGTTCTCAGCCCAGACACTGGTACATTGTTGCTAGCAATGCATCAGCAACAGTAGGGCAAGCTGTCATTCTGCCCAGTCAGGCAGACATTGACCTGCCACAAGACATAATGCTTTGCTGAGACTTCCGGCATCATCACAAACCTGGCTGTCTTGCACAGTTGAATGTTCTTGTAGGTACAAGCACCTTCTGCCGTACGCCTTGGTGACACAAGACTTTAGAGCACGTTCAGGAAGCAACTGTGCTGAGGCAAGAGGGGGCAATGGGGCAAAGTCTGCGACAGGCGGTGCATATGCTGTCTGAGGATGTCATGGAAAATTGGCCTACGGTGAGGCCATTCCCATTGCTTGAGTGTCACACATGTGAGCTATCCTGTCCATTGCAACAACCCTGTTTGACAAGCATCCTCAGCACAGACTTTGCCAAGATGAAGCAAATTAGTCTTTGTTCAAGCAAGTGGCTGTCTTGACAAGACATATAGACCTGCAAGCATCACAGTGAAGCTATGGTTTGCACAGTGTTGAAAGACATGCATTGCACAATCTCGCTGCATGACAGGCCTGTCTGAAATTTTCCAAAACAATCATAAGCTGTGTGCACCAGTGCCTCACACCAGGCAGTCATCATGATCACGTTTTTGTGCTGATGCAAGAGTGCTTCTTCGCATGCGTGCTACAATGGGTGTGGCATGCAGGGAGGTAAAGTGGACAAGTTCATGGCTTACACAAAGCCAGGCCTTAGGGGTCTGCCTGTTCATGACTATCGAGATGCAGCCACTGCCACCAACAAGCACTACGACACGTACAAGTTCCCTGAGCATGTGCACAAGAATCGTTTTCTGCTAAAGGCTCAACCTCAACAGGGCAAGACAGGTGCTGCTTACAGCCAAGCCGTAGTGCAGCATGCATGCTGCCTCTTGTGCAGACAGAGCATGTGTTCCAAGCAGACTTGGCTTGTGCTTGGATGTGCAACACTTTGGCACAAGCGATGCTGATCCATGTTGATTGCTGGTACCAAAATGTTGCATGTTGATCAAGTCAAAACCCTGGCAGGCATACAAACGTTGTGCATGCAGGAGCATACATTGGGCTGTTGCAACAATTGGGCACCATTCTGGAGCCTGATGACAAATGGCAGCCAATCCCAGCTGCACCTGCGCCACAGGATTTCAGTCTCAAGGCAAAGGAAGCTTGGTTTGAGCCTGGTGGAGCTGCTCTACGGTGGCAACATTCCTGCTTCACTGACTTGATAGGTGGTTGGAGAGAATACAGTGAACTGCTTCCTGGGAAGTATGCTGACCGGGTAAGCATCTGGTGATTCACAGCTTGGAGTGCTGCTTGATGGTGATAGTTCTGCAGCTGCAATACAATACTGTGTCTATATTCCATACATAAGGCTGCAGCTGTCCACTTCTCAGTGTTCTGTTGCCATGCTGTTGACGTCTCTTGTGCCTGTTTGCGTGTTTCACATAGCTGCTCAAAACTTATTTTCTGCAGCAGGAAAGGTTGCCATGTTGCATCTTCAGGTAGCAATGCAGCGCACCATCTTGCTAGCCTCAGTCTGTTATTTGCAAGCCCAGTCAGGTTTGCAACATCAGACGCCTTGGCCACAGCAGTACAAGGCACTGCTGGTTGGTGTGCGGGTGAAAACATATGCACACAAGCTGGAAGGAAGTATGCTGAGAAGATGGCGCAGGATCTGCAGGGCCACCAGAAGCATCCTCCTTTGAACGTTGACATCAGCAATGATGGGCCTGCCGTGATGACCCTCAGCGTCGTCAACACAGATGCTTTCAAACTGGTAATGTAAATTTGCATTGACACGCTTGTGTGTGTCTGCTGAGCACATATAACAATCAGAGAATCGTGAGAGTTGTAGCTTCTTGAAAGTGCTTAACAATGCTTTCAAAAAGCATTTCATTGCATGCGCCCCTGAAGACAACTGTCGCCCCGCAGTTACTCTACAAGCTACAAACATGTGCCAGCATCAAAGAGCCAGTGCGCCCTGACTGATTGCCAATTGAGCATGCAGGCAATCAATTGGGATGGTAGGATCTTGCAGGCTGCCTCAATGCTTGCTGCAGAACCACAGCAAATGCACAGCCTAGCAGCACACACCTTTGGGCCGGGTATCAGGTCAGCATTGCTACATGTTTTGCCAGAACTGCACCTATGCTGTCCACATCATCCTGACTGTTGCCGGTTCAATCACAGTTATGTGAGATGCACTGACTGTGTTGTGGCTTATTCGTTGGCAGAAGTATGGCAAGGCTGATCATGCTGTCCAGGAGGGTCCAGTGCCTGACGCTGCCTTACAAATGTACGGTCTTTTCACACGTATTGTGCTGATGCAGCTTGGGGCCTCATCCTGGCGGATCCACTTGCAGTGATATACTTGTCCAAGATCTAGCTTGCATCCAAGCTGTGAAGAGCCTCAACAGAGCTGCTGTTGGCGGGCTGCCTCAGTACAACCTTGTACAGGAAACGCTGTGACCTTTGAGAGCATTTGTGAACTCAGCAGGTGAGGCCACAGAGGATGCAGCTGATGGCAATGACCTTCCAGGCAGCTGGTCGTCAGCCGCAAGGGATAGGGGACCAGCATATCTGCCTCAAAATGGTTACATGGCTCATACCATGCGGGTAGGCAGGGTCTTGCGACCTGTTCCGGTGCCATCAGCAGGTCTTTTCCAGGTAAGTCATCACATCTCCCGAGTCATTGCATATGACATGAATCATGGTGACTATAGCTACATGTGTGCAATACCAGTGTGAGGTCATGCTCGTCACATGCAAACAGAAAGCTATGACAAGCAAAGAAGCCAGCAAATCCACACAAGGTTGCAGAAAGAGACATGTCACTTGCGCCTGGCGCATACAGTCGCCAGCACTTTCATGGCTAAGCAGTCTTATGGTTGTGCAGTTGGAGGCCAAGATTCCCCATTTGGGTTTGCAAGATGAGGAGAAAAACAGGCTGTTCCCTATTGAGCAGAAGGGCAACCTGCCCCCAACTCATGGCCCAGTGTTCTTGGCAACTGCAGCAGTATGGGATAAGCTCAAGAGGACCGCAGAACACGTTGTGGACATTGGATTAGACAGCTTCAAGGTTGCTGAGAGACCTGTAGGCAAGCAAGCTTTGGACAGCAGCGCCATCAGGCACTGGGTCTTTGTTCCTTCTTACAACAGATATGGGGATGAGAATCCTAGACAGATGCGGATTGACTGGGCAGATGCAATATCCCAGGAAACAGCCTACGTGAGGGTGATAGTTGTCAGATCAGATGAGCAGCAAGTTGCGGTAAGAACTGTTCCTGTGTATGCAACCAGCTTACATCACTGCCAGTTAATCCTGCTGCTTACATGATGCAGAACAGTGCAATGTGCTGCAAGGTTGTGATGTATACAATGTGGTCAAGTATTGCTGTTGAGCCTGGGGTGTTCCTCAGTAAACCCTGACATTGCATGTCATCACAGCTTGCAGTGTCAGGGTTGCAGTGCTGTCTCTGACCACTGCTTGGCAGACCGTTCACAAAGTGGCCAGAAGGTTGCAAAGACCAAGAGACGTTTCCCGTGACTTAGACCTTATGATTTGCCGACAGGCATATTATTTGATTGCAGGGCTACAGCCGCCTTCTACATGATCATCAACTCCAAGTCGAAAAGCATCTGCCCAATGCAGCACATGCCACTTTGCTGATGGTACTACCAGCTACTGTTGATCTGAGCCAGCTTCCTGCAAGCCATGCAAACTTGCATGACCATCAGAAGCAGATGTTGGCGGAGGCCATGGGCATTGGCTATGCAAGGTTGTGCATTCAGCTTGTGTCAAAGCTAATGGGCATGTCTAGCATTTGGATGCTAGATGACAACCTGTCAGATTGTTGGCGCTTGCCATTTGAGAAGTTCATTGCCAGCAAAGGACAACATGGTCAGCTTGAGCCAGTGGGCTTTGACACAGTCATGAGGACTATCGAGCATCAGGTGACCTTTCAGCTGATGATGATTGCTTTGTGTTTCAAGTGCAGATGTGACCTTTGGGTTAGGCATGTTGCATTTGCTCCAGCCTTTGCCTCGGCGTGTGGTCCCAAGGGTATCACATCTGTCTGGAGGTCGCTGACATTTGGTTTGACACAAATGAATGACGCTAGATAGGGTTGCTGAGGCTCTGCCACGAGCTACTGGCTGTCCAGAGCTTCTGCTTCTTCTTCTTCTTCAGCAGCTGACGCATGTACTGACTGTGCTCTTGCTGAACACTGCTCTGTCTGTCAAAGACCAGCTAAATCACTGCTTTGACCAGGTTGTCCTGGCCATGTAACAAGCTGTTCTTGAGTCATCTGATGCTTGTATGCAGACTCTGCGAGCTGCTGCCAAAGCTCCTGGTATCGGGCAGAATGATGTTGTTACAGGAGAGCTGCAAGGCAAAATTATTGCTGAGATTGTTAAAGGCACCCACTGTGAAGAGCGACGGGGTCCTGCAGACATCAGCCCTAGGCTGTTGGCTCAGCCTAAAGGGCGCGTCAAGCCACGGAATGTATGTCCATGTTCTGTTTGCATCTGATCACGTTACATTTGGCATGAACTTTTGCGTTTGTTTAAATCCATTTGAGGGCAAGGCTACAGTAGCAGCAAGCAAACAGTACAGAATCACAAACATCCTTGCAGGTTGATGCAGGCTGCTGCTATTGTGCTGAGCATCAAATATGTAAGCACTGTCTGTAGGCTGAGGAAAAGGTTCAGGTGCAGACAATGGCTGACCTGACAGGTGATTACGGGACATACGGCGTCATTGGCGTCAACCTCAACATCAAAGATGCCCGTCAGGTACCAGATTGCTGCACCATAGTCTTGCAAAAACTACAGCCAACAAGCAAACTATCTGTGTGTAAATGCACTGCCATGCTTCAGCCTATAATGCAGCTTGTGTGTTCTTGCAGCTACCCCCTGCAAGCTGTACTTTTATGACTTTATATACTCCTGCATGTCAGCACTGCTTGCACGTCAGCACAGATGAAACAGTGTGAATCTTCCCCAATATCATGTCGCATGTTGATCATCACAATTTGTGCATGCAATGTTTCAATTACAAAACAGAATGAAGTTTTCCTGCAGGTTGGACTGCAAGGCTGCCTTGGTCCATGGACAGTCACACCATCAGTATACTCTATGCTCTTGATCAATGTGGCAAGCACTGTGGGTCTGGGCGCCTTGTACCCTGCCAAGCCCTATCATGAGGATGTTGATTTTGCACACCTGTGTGAAGAGAAGCAGCTTGTGGTAGTCAAGTGCAATTGGTTGTTCTTCCACAAGGTGAGCCTTTTTAAGACCCCCGTCCTACCTTGTGTTCAGGTATAGCCACTGTCCACTATTGGCAACACCTGAATCATTCACTCTTGCTGCAACTTTGCATGGTCAACACTTCATGCAAGCCAGTAACGTGCATATCCTTCTGGTTCTGTCCAGTCTGCAGCATAACAGCCAGGGTTAGAAGCATCATGCTGACAACAGGATTTCGACAATGAGGTCTTGACGATGAGATTTCAGCAATGTAACTGCTGACTGAAGCAAATGTGAACTTGCAGGCTAGGCTTAGCTCTGATTTCATATGGCAGCAGTCCAGAAGAGGCAAGGCGTCTAAGCTGACTTTGCTGCAGCCTGCAAATGGTCAGCTTCGCAGTGGGCAGCTCATTTCCTTTAGTGCTCCCAGCTCTTTGGGAAAACCAACAGACATCTCCATTGGCACAAGAGCCGCAGTGCCGCTGGGTGATGTGGTGCATGAGGATGGCTCTCCTGCAGACGAGATGTCAACATATGTGGCATGCATGGTGTTGTTGCCTGTTGACTCTGGCAATGATGGTCATCTGGTCATCACGTTTGGTGATAAAGTGCTCATGACATCAGAGTCTGTCATGCTCCATGGGTAAGGTTTTGTCCATCTTCACTAGACACTCAAACTCACAGCTGCTCTGGAACAGGTGCAAGGTGTCAGCAGTTCATGACGAGCACATCTACTGCATGCGTTCAGCTACTTCCTTACTGAACAGCAATGACTGGATCTATTGTTGTGCTTGAATCTTTGCTGACATGTGAACTTGCCAGGCCATCTTTGAAGCAGTATTCTCAGGTCAACTTTTGCTTTCTTGGTGCACAATCCATGTTTTTCCTTATGATCCTTGTGTCCATTACTTTATGTTTGCAGGTTATATTGCTGGCAACCAGGCCAAACATACCATGCTCCCTTTCAGCTGCCTGCTGGCCAGCTCATGACTGAATTGGGGCATCTGAGCCAGAAGTCTCAGCTGCAAGTCATCATTGCATCTGTGAGTCAGAACAACATCCAGCTCCTGTTGTTGTGTGATGGCCAGGATGACGTGAGCACAGCGTGTGGCTTCAAGCCATACCGGGAAGGCCTGAAAGAAGCAGGATCCCACACACAGCCAATCATCTGGTTGTGTAATGACTCTTGGCTTGCACAGCAGTCTCAGGAGCTGACCACTACGCTGGGACACTTAGCAGCTGTCCCTATGAACTCAGCACTCATGCAAGGCCATGGCACCCACTACTTTGTCATGTCTTATAGTCTAGCCAATGCACCAAAATCTTTTGAGGATGTGCAAGGCACCTTTCATCAGGTGTCTGAGGGCAAGTTTGTTGTCAGGACTGTCTTCACAACTGTGGAGCCAGAAGTCAGCAGCCCAGTTAAACAACTAGGTGCAGGCACGGTAGCTGACAATCATGTCTTGCCATACATGTTGGTAGTGTTTGAGGTTGGGACGCCTCCTCCTGAGGCCGTTGGCAGCAGCTCTGACGAAAGTGCAGGTGCTCTAGGCCTGATTGATCTGACAGATGACAGCCAGGCTGCCTCAGCTACATCTCAGCAAGAGGTGACTCTTCAGCCCAGCGCCTCTAAGAAGCGGCTAGGTGAGCATACGGCGCAGGCTGAGGCTGCAAAGAAGCATGCCGGCCAGCTGTCACCACAGGCAGCTGCCTCAGAAGCCAGACAGCAGCCTTTCAATGCAGTGATAGCTTCCTTTGGCTTGGGTGAACAAGACTCAACTGCTGGCACATCTGGCAGGGATCAGCCCCTGGGCCTTGCAGGCAGCTCAAGGCTCCAGACCATTGCCTCAGGATCAGTGTCAGGACAGCCACAACCTGAGCTTCCTGGGACCTCCAGTGCTCAGGCTTGTCCACCAATGCCAGGTGTCCAGTCGGAACAGGGGCAAACTTCAGGCCTAGCTGCCAGTGATTCCCCAGCTGGGCAGGTACTCACAGCTCCACCTGGCCCGCCCCAAGTAAGGAATCAGTACCCTTGTCATGCCTTTTCAATCACACATTGATGCATTTCAATCTTTTCATGCTACGTGACCACATGGTAGCAGGCTGTTAACATGATACCTGTCTTCAGGCTCCCAAATTGTGCACTTGCAAATGCTTGTTTGTATTCCTTGCATAGGTACCGGCCAAGAAGCAGAAGACCACACCTGGTCCAAGAGGAATTTATGATTCTAGAATTGATGCTGTTGTGATTGTATTGCGAGAGAAGGGACAGAAGATGTACCCAAGGGACATTGCGAGGTAAACTTTGTAGAATTTCAAGCAACAAGCAATTGAGGCTCCATGACCAACTATGTGAACTTCACGAACTTTGTCTCTTTTGAAGAGAGATTGCGTTGCAGCATGAATGCATGCCTTTGCCATGTGAAAAGTTAAATACATCTAGTCCATCTACTTTGGAGACAAGCTGACGTTTGCATATGATTCAGAAGCAGCTGCCCATGCAATGGACGGTGCAATCAGTCTTGCCCACCAGTATTGTATGCTGGACATTGTTCAACAAAGATGGTCACACCCTGAAGACTCATGCCGCTCAAGATGACTTATGCCAGACATGTCACTGTCTGACAGGGCTTTAGAAGAAAGTACAGATGCTGGTGTTCAGAGGCGGGTGGAAGAGATGCCTCCAAAAGACTGGGTGTCAACAGCTCTTAAAAAGGGCATCAACTGCATCAAGTGAGTCTACCTCACAATGCACATGGCACAATGCCTGATGTGTGTCAAAAGTGGGAACACTGTTGGATTTTAGTTTAGTCGTGATCTGCTTAGTGTACAAGGCGTACCCCGATGGTTGCCGGCATAAGTATAAATTCCTGCCAAGGCTGCCAAGGCCAAACACTGTTGGTTTCACTATGCATCATGTGCGCTGTGTTGCATTGAAAGATGACTGATGCTTGGAAATTCCTATGTAGCATATATGCTCAAGTATACCAAGGCCTATTGATTAACAATGCAATGCTTGGTTGATATCATGATTTGATTCACAGGAGTGATGACAACAAACGCAAGCGGTATTGGGTGGATCCAGAGCAACACCCCTCAGAATCTGATGGACTTAGTCTAAGACACATATTATGAAGCTTATTAAGGGGTCACTTCAGTGCATCAGAAAACGGTAGTACCTTTTACCTGGTTCCTATGCCTGTCTTGAATGTTGTGTCTGAGATGTATGAATACAGTTATGAGAAAACTTCATTGTTGGTATGCTGTTTCACAGTATTGTTGTCAGTCTATATGGTTTCGGAGCAATGCCCAAGAATAAGAATCGACAGGTCCTACCTCTACGAGGTTGACTCGGAAACACACAAGGCAGCCTAGGCAGTGTAGCGCTCTGAAACAGTCGGAATGCACTCACGCCATACGCATGTCGTATCTGATCTGGTTACTTCAAACACGC
>JAABUL010003884.1_pt1 | contig 21110 bp, 2 predicted proteins | sample 5559151 | NCBI WGS metagenome assembly JAABUL01 (sample SAMN10711876, study PRJNA513368) | rock metagenome | isolation source: Antarctica rocks | place: Antarctica: Victoria Land, Pudding Butte sud | reverse complement strand
TGCACGACGGCTCGAGTGGCAGGAACAGCGCTTTTCACTCCGCCGACCGCACCGTGGGCTTTTCCTCCAGTCACTTTGCCCGCATCGCCCAATTTCTTCGGCTCGACCGTGCCGTTCGCGCTCTTCTTCGCTGACCCCCCTCCAATTCCTCCTCCTCCTCTTCCTCCCGCCGACGCCCCTTCCCGTCCTTGCCCTTCCTTCGCAGACCTATTCGCCGCCGTTCCGCCCTCCTTATCTTCTTCGATCTGCTGCGGCTACTACTGCTGTCCCGCCCCCGTCGTCGACGAGTCCTTCCCCATCAATGTATCTGACGGCTCCTTGATACCCGTCTGCTCCGCCAGCCCTTCCTTTAGCCCCGTATGGATGCCCGGAATAGGCTTCTCGTTGAAGTATTTAAGGATGGAGTACGTAGCCCAGCCCCAGAGCCAGAAAAAGATAGCGACGCCGACGGCAAAGTGAAGACGTTCCAATATGTATACAAACACCCGGCGGTAGCGATACCGCTAGGGCTGTCCCTGATCATATAATCGAAGAAGGCATTCAGGACGCTAATATAGCGTTAGCGGAGGGCGATCAGTGGGTCTTTGTCGGTTTTCTTGCAATACCTAAGACCTTCTCGTCAGTCCCGACAGTCTATTAGGGTCCGAACCGCTTACTCGAACCACCTCTTCCTTATCAAGCCCAATATATTTTCACTGCTGTCTCCATATATGCGTTGCGTCAATTTGCCAACGTCGAATCCTTTCTCTAGCCGTTGGTAATATTCTTTCACTCCCTCTCCTTCGCTTTTGCAGGCTGTTTGAATGCTTTAACGCGGGACCATCGGAGTTGAGCACGGGTTAAGGTATGACGGCGTTTTCGAAGCCGTCAATATAACTTATCTCCAAAGTGAAGGAAGGAGGAGGGCTCGAGCGATCCTTATATCCATTTTCGCTAGTCTCATGGCCGCGCAATGGTGCAAAGCCGGTCATGATGGGGAAAGGAGAGGGTGCTCTCTCCAGGGAAAGCGAGTAAGTCGAGAGAGCCACGGCGGTGGACGCGTAGGCAGGCAATAAGGTCAAGGCTGACGGTAAGACAGCTTGAAACGACTAGACCGACCGCGTCGGGTCGGGTCACCAAGTTCGAGTCGAGAACTCGACCCGAATCGAATCGAGTCGATTTCTAAAGTTGAAACCGAAAAGTCGATTCAATTCCTAGAATCGAAACTAACAATTCGAGTCGATTCCTAGAGTTGAAATCGAAACTCGATTCGAAAAAATAAACTCAAATTGCCAAGACTATTTAAATAATTATATTATAATTATTAATAATCAATATATAGTCAATATATTGTTAATAATATTTAATTATCTAAATTATAATAAGATAATATATTATAATAATATATTACTAGATATATAGTTTATCCCGGATGCAGATTTCCCACCCAGGACAAGCTTATCCCGGGTGAGAATTCTTACTTAGAATAAGCTCTGTTTATGCTTAGTCTATACTTAATATAGATCGTGCTAAATAAAGTAGAAAGATTATAAGTTTAAAAAGACTTTTCTATTTTAAATTGTATATATCAAATATATGCTAGATCTATAAGTTAATTATTTTAGAATTTATCTTAAATAGAAAATCTATATTTAAGATAAGTTTTGTTTATATCGAATCTATACTCTATATATATTATGCTAAATTAAGCAAAAAGATTAAAAGTTTAAAAAGATATATTAAGAACAAGTTATATATATCTAGTATATACTAAATATATAAATTGTTTATTTTATTATATTAAGTAATTATAATTTTGTTTAATTTCTAAAACTTAGAATAAGCTAAATATATATTTAATATAGTCTATAGCTATTAAAACAAAAACTATTAGCTCGATCTTAAATATATAATTTCGATATATTTATACAAAATATAATTTAAATATAGATTTAATATTGCTATAATATATATTAAGAATAAATAAGATTATACAAGTTATATATTAAATTTTTAGTATATTTTGTAAAATTAAAATACAATTATTGTATCTTTTAACTTTATCTTTTCTAAATATCTATATTATTGTAATATATACTTCTAATTTTATTAATAAATCTATAGTATAAGTCTAGTATATTCTCTAATTTTATTGCTTCTATTATTTTAGTATATATTTAGTATAAATATTGTTGCAATTTAGTTTATTAATTTTAGAATATATTATAACTATTTTAATATAACAAATATACAAAATCTATTTTCTTTAAAATATTATTATAATAAATATAGTATATATAACGCTTTTGTCTAGTATATACTAATTATATACTTAAAGAATTTTTTTCTAATTTAAATTCTAATTTTGTAGCTAAATATAAGCGTCTAGCTATAGTATAATTTTATATTAGATATATACTAGATTTATGTTTAATATATATAGAATACAATTAAATAAATAACAAATCTAATAATTTTTTTTATAACTTAGTTTATATTAAGTATTAGCAATATCTATTGTTAAAATTATAGAAAATAGTAGATAATCTATATATAGATTTAATCTAAATTTAGTATATATTAAATATTATTAGTTGTATTAAATTCTAAGACTTAAATTTTTTTTAATTTAAATATATAAGTTGTATAAATTTAATTGCAACTCTATATATACTAAGTATTAACAAATATAATTATATAATAGTATTAATTAATTAAATATATAAAGAAACTTTTATTGCTCTTAATTATTAGCTATTTGTATATATAACTATAGTTTTATTTATATTTAATATATACTAAATCAAAATCAAAATTATATTATATTATTATTAAAAAATATGTTATATTAAAGTAAGTAAACAAATATTTTAATTATTTATATACAATATATAAGTTAAGTATATATAGCTATTAATTTAAATATAGAAAATATTTCTACAAATATATATTATTTTAAGAAAAAAATATATATCTTTTTTATATTTAATATATATCTAGCTTATATTAATCTAGTATTTTAAAACTTTAAATTAGATTTAAAAAATAACAAAATACAAATTACTATTAGAATGTTAGGCCTAACCTGACCCAAAAGGTTAACCCGAGCGCCCTAACAAGCAACCTAGTTCACTAACGCCACTATATCGCGTTCTGTCGTAACAATTTGCCTTCAACGAAGCAAGAAAGCACGCGCCCCCGCGTGCAGAACGAATCCACGAGACACAATATAAGCGATCTTCGAGCGCACGAGCACTCTAAGCACTACTACGACTATCCAAATGTCTCTAATAGATAGAAGGGAAATCGAACCCAAGACTTGCGCGAATAGGCACGCGATATAGTAATTAATCACTTGTAGCACTCGCCAAGACGTATTGATCGAGACTTGTTGAAGCTATTAATTGTTAGAATGTTAGGCCTAACTTGACCCAAAAGGTCAACCTAGGCGTCTTGGCAGGCAACCCAGTTCACTAACACCACTATATCGCGTTCTGTCGTAACAATTACTCTATAAAGTCGAAGTATAACTTTTATATATTTTGTTTAAACTAAGTTTTTATTCTATATAAATACAAATATATTGTTAATATAGTTATCTATTAATATATAAACAATATAAAGTATATTGTATAAGCTAAGTTAATATTAAATTTATATTAAATTTATATAAATTAATTGTTATAATTAAGAATTTATAATCGTTTTCGATCTATATTTTTATTATAAAATAAACTTATTTTATACTTGTTATATACTTAATTAATTTTTTATTTTCTTTGTTTTTATACTATATATATAAATGCTTATTTCGTTATTTAAAACTTTAACAATATATTAACTATATATAGATTTAACTAGTATTAGACTTATATTAATACAATTATTAGAATTACTAATTAACTATTATTTGTTATTTTTTTTCGAATATTTGTTTCTTAATTTAAAGAATATTTGCAAGAAATATATTTCTAGTTTAGTTTTAAAATATATTAAGCTTACGCTAATTTACTTTTAGTACTATATTAGTATTTTAACTAAAAAACTTCTTTTTGTATATCTTATTATATTAATTTGTACTTAGTATATACTTAGATTATATATAAATTAATATATCTATTACAAATATTAAATTTTCGAGTAGATTATTTAATTATATTCTAAATTCAATTTATACTAAATATATACTAATATCAAAAAATAAAAAAAATAAAAAAATATATAATAATAATACGTTTAAGATTTTAAGAATTTTTAAAAATTTATATTCTATTTATATTTAATATATATATAGCTAACAAAAAAAAGTTATTTGTAATAATAAGAAATTAAATACAATAATTAATTCTAATAAAAGAATCTAAGACTTGTATAATATTATACTTATATTTACTATATATATAGAAAAAAATTACAATTTTTTTTTAATTTAAATAAGAACAAATTTTACTTATTAATTTACTATATTAAAATTATATTAATTTTATACTTAACAAATATTTGCGTTCTAACTAATATTCTAATAGCAAAAAAAAATAAGATATTATTTGCAATTTTATATTATATCTATAATATATTTATATTAAATTTATATATAATTAATCTTTTTTTAGATAGATTTATTTCTATTAATAATAAGAATTAGTATAATTATCTTTCTATTTATATTAAAATTATACTAAGTTTATACTTAGCTAATATAGTTATTGCAAAAACTATTATTATATTTACAACTAAAAAAAACAAAGATTAGATTGTTTTCTATTGTATATATTAAATATATATTAAGTATAAATTAGAACAAATTAACAATAAAAAGTTTTTAAAATTGTTTTACTAAATATTAGACTCAATATATATTGTATTTAGTAATCTAATTTGTCTCAATTAATTGTATATTTTCTATTGTATCTAGTATATATAATATAGATAATCAAATATTTGTTTTTTCGATTTTAATCTAACAAAGTAAGTTAATATCTACTATATACTTTATTTCTATATAACTGCTACAACAATTATATCTTAATAGATTTTTTTTTTTTGCAAATTAATTTAAAATAAAGTACAATCTATATTTAACATAAAATTTCTCTATATATTGTTTAATTTTAAATTAAAATTTCTTTTTTAATTATATTTAAATATATATTAAGTCTATATTTTGTTTATATTTGCTATATATTTATTTTATTTACTATTTTAATCTTATTTTTTTTTTAAATACTATTTTTTATAAAATAAAGCTAAACAAGCAATTATAATAGTTTGTTGTGTTATTGTATTTGTTAGTTTTACAAATAATATAAATATCTTGTATATAATTTTGTCTTTAATTGTTTTTTTTTAATTTCGAATTTTTAATAAAGTAATAAATCTTTTTTTAAATTAATATTTAATATAAACTCGATATATATTAAATCTATATATAGTTTTTTAGATTTAGACAAAAGTTCTTAAATTATCAATATTATACAATATTTGTAAAACAAAGATATAAATTTATAAATTAGTTTATCTTTGTTGTTTTTTTAATTGCTTAATAGATATTGTTAATTTGTTTATAATAAAATTATATTTAAAATATTCTTTGTATTACTAGTAATATTAAATTTCTTTACTTCTACAATTTTCTTTGTTAGTTTTTTCTCTTTTTTTAAAAAAGTTTGTTATATTTTTAACGTATATATTGTATATATTGTTCTTGCACTTTATTTTTAATTTAATATTTCAATAATATTGCTTTGTATTTTTTGCTCGATTTTAATATATTATTTATAAAACTTAAATCTAATTTATATTTATTCGAATTAAACAACAATATATATTAAGTTAATATTTAATGTTTGTCTCTTCTAGATAATATCTCTGTATACTATTGTATTAAAAAGATATTTTAAATTTTTATCTAATATATATTAAGTCGATATCTAATATCTGTTTCTTCTAAATAATATCTCTATATATTGTTGTATTAGAAAAGATATTTTAGAATTTTTATTAAATATATATTGAGTCGATATTTAATATCTATCTCTTCTAGATAATATCTCTATATATTTTTGTATTAAAAAAAATGTTTTAGAATTTTTATCTAATATATATTGAGTCGATGCTCGATATTAATTTTTTATCGAATAAGTAATTTCTAAATTGCAACTTTAGAATATATAAAAAATCTTGTTATTAAATTTAGATATTATATTTATATTAAATTTATACTTAAAATTAAGTCTATTAAGAAAGAGTATTATATAAGAATTTTCTAAATTAAAAAGAAGATATAAATATTGTCGACAATATTTTGCAATTTTTCGATCTTTTTTATCTATAATTTAATTAACTATTAAGTCAAATTAAATATAAACTAATTGTATATATCTTTTTTAACTAGTTGCGCAATAATACAATTAAATTTACTACAATTGTATTAAGTAAATAGAATATCTTTTTCTATCTTAAAATTGTTTTTTTTAAACATTTTAATAGTGTATTTTTTTATTCTAATATATAATTAGTATAAATATAGTTTAGAACAAATATAAGTTCTATCTAAGTATAGAAACAAGTAGTAATAACTTTTGTCTTGCAAACTTATTGTTTTAAAAATAATTATTTTTTTCTATATTAATATAATTACAAACTAGTGTTTATTAATACAATTTTTTTTTAATTTCTCTTTATATAGTTTGACAAGAATATGTTTTGTTTTTTAATATTTAATTTATATTTTAAGCTTAAAATATAATATATTTATACTATTTATATATTATAGTAGTTTGTTAACAATCTTAATTTTTTAAAATTAATTAATAAAATAAGTTGTTAAATAATTAAAATAATATTTTCGAAAATTATACTTAGAATTTAGACTAATTGCGTCGGATCGATTAATCGAATTCGAATCGATTAATTAATTCGAATCTTAACAATTCGAATTAATTTGATTCGAAAGTCTCAACAAGTCGATTTCTAAAGTTAGAATCAAAAATCGAGTTAAGTCAAATTAATTTCTAGAGTTAGAATTGAAATTTAACTCGAAAAAATTAACTTAAATTGCTAAGAAATAAAATTATTTAATAGCAAATTTAATAAATATAAATTAGATTTTAAATTTTTTAAATTTTTTATTTAAATATTCTATAATAATGCAATAAAGTAATGTATATAAACTATTTAATATTTATATAATAAATAGATTACAACTATTATAGTCTTTCGATAAACTTCGATCTTATATTTTATTAAAAAATATATAATAATATATTTAAATAATATACTTAAACTTATTAATACTATTAACTAGTCTAAGATCTCTACAATCTTTTAATTAATTTTATTCTTAGTATTATTATTATTGTTTTTGCTTTTGCTTTTGTTATTATTATTATTGTTTTTGTACTTTGTATCTTTATATTTGTTATTTATTATTTTTGTATTATTTTTTATCTTCTTTTATCTTATTTTTTCTTTATTATTATTAATCTTAATTAAGTCTTCAAAATTGTTATTTGTTAATTTTAAAAAATTAAATATTTTGCAATCTACAATATTTTTATTGCTTGCAAAAATATCTTCAAATTTTTTAAATTTATTAATTGTATTTAAATTATATACTTTTTTTAATTTATTAAACTCTCTATAGTATAGAATATATTGTTAAATTATTTTAATAATTAATATTATATTTTTAATTACATTTTTGCTTAATTCGAACTAATTAAAATTAAACTAATATATAGATTAGTTATTTTATTTATATTAGACTTTATATATATTTAAATATTAAGAAATTGTATTGTATCTATATCTTTACTCTCTAAAACTATTTATATAGCAATTATATTAACTTTAATTTGTTTTGCAATATTTTTGTCTTTAATTTTTTTATTAGTTCGATCTTAAAGTATTGCGCTACAATATGGTTAGTTTTTTAAATATATTACTATACAGTTCTTTTTCTACTCTTTTATTAGCTACTATATTTTTGATATTTTCTTTTATATTAATTTAAATTTGTTTAGAGATTTTCTTAAAGATAGTTGTTATTTGCAACTTAATTAGACTTGTAGAATATTATATAATTAGTATTTTGTTTTTTGTAAAATAGCTTTTTATCTTTAATTTATATTGTAATATAATTTCTACTAACAATAGTTTGCAAAAAAATTAATAAAATAGATATTCTATATTTTAAATTAATTTTAAAAATAATATATATAAATAATACAAAGCAAGTCTTTTACTTAATAATATAATACTAGCTATTTAGCAATATTCGAATTTCTAAATAAAAAGAAATTCGATTTTAAAAAAAATATTCTTTTAATTAGTTTTAATAATAATATATACAAATAATATAAAATAAACTTGTATATAAATTATATAAATTAAAACAATAGATAATATTAAACATATTAACTAATATATAATATTTAAACAAAAAAGTTGTTGCAATTATAAAATAAACTTATATATTTAATATTAAAATTAAAATTAAAGTTTAAATATTACTTTTATTTAATATTATTACAACTAAAAATTATTATCTTTATTATATTAATTATTATATAATATATACTTTTTAACTATTAAAATTAAATACAAATATATATATTTATTATATATTACTTTATTATATTATATATTAAATACTTAATTGCAAGACTTGTTAATTCTTATATTCTATATTGTTAATTTTTTTATTTAATATTGTTAATTTTTTTATTTAATATTAAAAAATTTTAACTTAACAATATATTTTGCTCTAAAATTCTAATAACTCGAATTAAACAAATTAATAATATATTCGAATAATATATTTAATATATTACGCGTTACTAATATACTTAATTTAGTTTGTAAAACAATAAATAAAAAATTGCAAAAAAATATAGGAGCGCAAGTTAATTATAATACAAAAAAGAAATTAATTAAGATAACTTCTAATATACAAAAGATAATATAAAGAGATAATATATTAAACTATTATTAGTTAAGTGTTTATAATATAAAAAAAGCGCAAATACAAATTTAAAACAATAGCTCTATATAAAATTTACAAATATTAAAAGACTAATAATTTATTAATTTCGAAGATATTTTTTGCAAAATTAATTTAAAAAATCTTGCAAAATAAAATTGTTAACAAAAAAAATAATAAAAAATATCAAATTTAAATATTAATCTTGTTAACTTTTTAAAAAATTATTAAGAATTTTATAATTAACTTTTTTTTTAATAAATATATTATTTATTTGTATTATTATTGTTTTTATACAATATATACTAATATTTTACTTTATATATTTAGATAGCAATCTTTTTGTTATTTATATTAATTGCAAGACTATTAAGTCTAAAAATTTATAATTATTAAAACAATTAATATAGAATCTAAGACTTTACTATAATAAATAATAATAAAATTAATATTTAAATATTTTTGTTATATCGAAATTCGAAATAGTTAGCAAGAAATTAAAAATTTAAACTATTTTATTTATTGTACTTTATTATTTGTATTATCTTGTTATATTATTTATTAAACACATTGTTTTGCTATATATATTTTTCATATTCTTTTTTATTAAATATAATAATTAAAAAGTGTATTATAATTATATATTTAAATTATTAACTTAATATCTTTAATTAAAGAGCTTAACAATCTTGTTTTATATAATTTTATAGAAAATTGCACAAAAAGAAAATTATTGTATTTTAAGAGAAATTTAAATTCTTATTTTCTTAATTTCTTATATTAATAATATACAATCTATAGTATAATTTTAAATAGTACTATAATATTACTCTAAACAATATTATAGATTGCATATTATTATTACAAAAAACTAAATATATTATTACTAAATTATTAAGATTTAATTATTCTAATCTTATTATATTTAAATATATATTAAAATTAGAGATAATATAATTTTTAAAAAGTTAAAAATATTAATTTAATACAATATTAAGTATTTAGTTATTTTAAATATATTATTTATCTATATTATTACTAATAATATTTGTTTATTTATAACAATATTATAAATATAAAATCTTTTATATAATAATCTAACTATAAATAAATTTTATTTAAAATAATCTTAAATTTTATTTAAAAAAAAATTTACTTTTATTAATTTACTAATTATTATTTTGTACTTTGCAATATATATTTTACAATTTAATAATAATCTTCTCTAAATTTAAATTTATAATATAATTATAGTACTTAATTATTATAATTTGCTTAATTGTTTATAAACTTATTTAAAATTAATTTTATTAATATTTTTTTTAAATAAGACTATAAGTTTATTTAATATCTACTAATAATATTAAATATAAAAAATATCTTTAATTATTTATATTAATTTAAAATAGTTCGAAGTATTATTTCTTTAATATTTCTATATTAAATATATATTTTTTATAATATTAATACAAAGATATCGATTGTTTTTATTTTAAATTAAATAAAAATATTAAGATTGTTAAAATAAGAATTTTATAATATTTGTATTAAATTATAAAAAAAGTTAATTAAAAATTAAATATATTATATTATTATATTATTTTTTTAACAATATTTGCTCTTTATATTTTTGCTCTTAAAATAGCAACTAAATTATAATAATATTAAAAATAGATTTTAAATTTTGTCTAATATTTTGTTTTATAGTTTACACAATTATTATTATTTTTTTTGTTTTATATTTTGTAAAAATTTAATTTCTATATAGAATTTAAAATATTAATAAAATTGTATAATATTCTATTAAGTTTTTTTGTTTTTAAATAATATTTAACAAGTTTTGTCGAAACTTTTTTACAAACTTTTAGTATAATTTCTTTTAAAAAACAATTATAATTTGTTATAGTTTTTTTTAAATAATTAAAATAATTAAATATTTAGACTAACTGTTCGGTTCTAACAGTTGGAATCGAATTGCATAAATTATGAAAATACTAACTATAGTAGATTAAAACTTGGCCTAATTAGATATAACTTTCGGGTCGGGTTATAGATTTTGGGGAAAAACCGACCCGAACGATCAGTCTATAAATATTGTATCGAATACTCGAAATTTTAAATAAATATTAATATTAGTTGTTCGAGAAACTATAAGAATATATTTATAAAAAGAATTTAATATATTGTTAAGTAATTAAATCGATTGTTACTTGCTTTTATCTAGCCGAATATATTAAATTTTTTAATCTTCTAAATATTTTTTTATTTAAAAATTAATATAGTTGCGTAGTTAATACGCACAACAAAGTATTAAATAAATAAAATTTTAACAAATATAAATATTTTATATTAGTTTTTAAATTTTTAAATTTTTTTGTTTTTAAAAGATTCTAAAGCAAATTAAGTATTAAAACAAGTTATTAATAGCAATAATAAAAGCGCAAATCTAAATAAAATTTAGCAAATATATTATTTCTTTATATTACTATACAAACAAATATCCTTTTAATTATAATAAATAAGTTTGTACTTTTTGCAATATTTTAAATTTATTTATTCTTTAATTGAAGAACAATATTGTTAACAATTGCTTTTAATCTAAGAATTACAATAAAGTTTTAAACTATTAAATTAATAATATAAATTAAACAAAAAATAAAATTTTGTTATTTATTTTATTGAGATTTTTGTCGATTTAAGACTTTGTTAAATTTGTCTTTAAAAGTATTATTATTGCTTATATTATTAATAATAATTTCAAGAAATTTGTTCTTAATTTTAGAGAATTTTAATATTTAGATTAATTGTTGAGTTAAGTTTCGATTTCAACTATTAAAATCGACTCGATTCGACAATTTCAACATTAAAAATCGAATTAAAACTCGAATTAATTTCTACTTTTTTAAAATTAATTCGATTCAATTTGAGTCAATTTTTGATTTTAATATTAGAAATCGAATCGAATTGTTAAAGAATCGAAAATTACATTATTATATTAAGAATTACTATTTTAAGATTTGTGTAATTATAATATGTTATCGAAATTACAATTTATTATATTATTATATTATAGTTATTTGTTAATATAAAATTTTGCTTAATTTATCTTATATTTGTATTATTCTTTTACATTATTGTTTTACTTTAATTTTTTTTTAAACTACTTAAAAATATTGTTTATACTATTTTTAATTATAAAATATCTAATTCTTTAAAAATTTCCAATTAATAATTGTCTTTATTCGAAGATAATTTTAGTAAATTTATTTTTCGCAATTTGTTATTTAGTATTTTACATCTAAATTAATTTGCAAATTAATTTAATTAAAATTTTAATCGTATATTTAATACTAAAAAAAAAGTTTTAAAAAGTATTAAATAAGATTTTAAGTAATTTTTTATTACTTAAACTAAAAGATAAAAACAAATATATTAAATAAGATACAAATACTAAGATTTAGTTTAAAAAATAATAATTATATACTATAGTTAATAAGAGTATTTTATATAAGATTTAGAATAAACTTGTTTATTTACGTTAAATTAAAAAGATTAATATTAAAGTATAATCTAAGCTTTAAAACAAATATGTTTAAATAATTTCAACTATTAATAATGTGTCAAAAATTGTTTGCAAAAGTTGCTAAAAAATATTAAATTATTTTATTGTATACAATTATTTAAATACATTAAATATAAAGAAACATTTTTAATTCGCATTTTGTTTAAAACAAAAAAAATCTCGATTATAATTAATTATAAATTTAGCTTTTATTCGCATAAATTATTGTTAACAATGCAAATAAATAATGCAAAACTAACGTATTAATAGAAGAAAAATTATATTAATTTGTTATTCTTTAATTAAAATAATTGAGAAGATTAACTATACAAGATATTTATTAATTTAAATTTACTTTTTCGAATTATTAATAATTCGAACTTTTGAAAATTATTAGAAATTCTTTAATTAAATTTAGTATTTTTAGATTATATTAAATTATCGAAATTAATTTTTACAAATTTTAATTAAATTTGTAACAAAATTAAATTAAATTTAAAAAAATCGCAATATATTTTTATTACTTTAAATACATAATTTAGTTCTTAAAAAGTTATTTATCTTAAAATATTAATATATTAAATTAATATTATATTTTAATATTGCAAATATTTTATTAAATTTATTTCTTTTAATATTAAATATATAGATCGACAATTAATATTAAAGTTTATAAAAATATTAAAATTCTTTAAAATTAAGAACAAACTTTTTAAAGTTGTTATTAATAATATAAGCAATAACAATACTTTTAAAAACAAACTTAATAAAGTTTTAAATTAACAAAAATCTTAATAAAACAAACAACAAAATTATATTTTTTGTTTAACTTATATTATTAATTTAATAGCTTAAAATTTTATTGCAATTTTTGAATTAAAAGCAATTATTAATAATATTGTTTTTCAATTAAAAAATAAACAAGTTTAGAATATTGCAAAAAGTATAAACTTATTTATTGTAATTAAAAAGATATTTGTTTATATAATAATACAAAAAAATAATATATTTGCTAAATTTTATTTAGATTTGCACTTTTATTGTTGCTATTAACAATTTGTTTTAATATTTAATTTGCTTTAAAGTCTTTTAAAAATAAAAAAATAAAAAATCTTAAAAACTAATATAAGATATTTGCATTTGTTGAAATTTTATTTATTTAATAGTTTGTTATATATATTAATTACGTAACTATATTAATCTTTAAATAAAAAAATATCTAAAAGATCAAAAAATTCAATATATTCAATTAGACGAAAACAAATAACAATCGATTTAATTACTTAACAATATATTAAATTTTTTCTATAAATATATTTTTATAATTTTTCGAACAATTAATGCTAGTATTTATTTAAGATCTTAAGTATTTAATGCAATATTTAATTATTTTAATTATATAAAAAAAACTATAACAAATTATAGTTGTTTTTTAAAAGAAATTATACTAAAAGTTTGTAAAAAAACTTCGACAAAACTTGTTAAATATTATTCGAAAACAAAAGAACTTAATAAAATATTATATAATTTTATTAATATTTTGAATTCTACGCAAAAATTAAGTCTTTACAAGATATAAAACAAAAAAAATAATAATAGTTTTATAAATTACAAAACAAAATATTAGACAAAATTTAAAATTTATTTTTAACGTTATTATAATTTAGTTGTTGTTTTAAAAGCAAGAACACAAAAAGCAAATATTGTTGAAAAAATAATACAATATAGTAATATATTTAATCTTTAATTAATTTTTTTTATAATTTAATACAAATATTGTAAAAAAATTATTTTGACAGTCTTAACGCTTTTATTTAATTTAAAGCAAAAACAATCGATATTTTTGCGTTAATATTATAAAGAATAAATATTTAATATAAAAATATAAAAATATTAAAAAGATAATGCTTCGAACTATTTTAAGTTAACGCAAATAATTAAAGATATTTATTTTTATTTAGTATTATTAATAGATATTGAACAAACTTTTAGTTTTATTTAGTGTGATCGTTGGGTCGGGTCGGACACTTTTTTTTCAACCCGACCCACCCTCCTGAGCCCCGTAGGGTTGGGCTAGGACCAAGTCGCGAACCCGGTCCCAGGGTTAGGGCTTTGTTGGGTTAGTGCCAAGCGCCCATACTAACCTCGTCGCGTTAGATTTCGCTTATCTAATCTAATCTTATCTTATCTTATCTGGCGCTAGTTCCCATCGGGTTAGATCAGGGTCCGATCACGTGATCGCGCTAACTATATTAGGTTAGTTCAGGGTCCAGGCTAGCTTAATCCGGTTAGTGCAAGCACGTGACATCACGTGATCGGGCGGGTCGGATCGGACGCTCGGCGCGCATTCTCCGCTCGTCCCACCCTGTTGGGCTAGGAAATCTGCCTGACCCCAGGGTCAGGGTTGGGCGGGCCAACCCGTTCGGGTTGAAACCTGGACCGTCGGTCACGCTAGTTTTATTTGAAAAATATATTAATAAAATCGATCTTAAATAAGTTTGTAAATAATTAAGCAAATTATAATAATTAAATACTATAATTATACTATAAATTTAAATTTAGAAAAAATTATTATTAAATTGTAAAATATATATCGCAAAGTACAAGATAATAATTAGCAAATTAATAAAAATAAAAAATAAATTTAAATAAAATTCGAGATTGTTTTAAGTAAAATTTATTTATAGCTAAATTATTGTATAAAAGATTTTATATTTATAATATTGTTATAAATAAACAAATATTATTAGCGATAATATAAATAAATAATGTATTTAAAATAACTAAATATTTAATATTGTATTAAATTAATGTTTTTAACTTTTTAAAAATTATATTATCTCTAATTTTAATATATATTTAAATATAATAAGAATAAATAATTTAATCTTAATAATTTAATAATAGCGTATTTAGTTTCTTATAATAATAATACGCAATTTATAATATTGTTTAAGATAATATTATAATACTATCTAAGATTATATTGTAAATTGCATATTATTAGCATAAAAAATTAAAAAAACAAGAATTCGAATCTTTTTTAAAATATAATAATTTTCTTTTTGTGCAATCTTCTATTAGATTATATAGAACAAGATTGTTAAACTCTTTAATTAAAGACGTTAAATTAATAATTTAATTCTAATTATTATATTTAATAAATATAAATATAATAAATATATATAATAAAACAATATGTTTAATAAATAATATAACAAAATAATACGAATAATAAAATACAATAAATAAAATAGTTTAAATTCTTAATTTCTTGCTAATTATTTCGAATTTTAATATAATAAAGATATTTAAACGTCAATTTTATTATTATTTATTATAGTAAAATTCTAGATTCTATATTAATTGCTTTAACAATTATAAATTCTTAAACTTAATAATCTTGCAATTAATATAAATAGCAAGAAGATTATTATCTAAATATATAAAGTAGAATATTAATATATACTATATAAAAATAATAATAATGCAAATAAATAATATACTTATTAGAGAAAAAGTTAATTATAAAACTCTTAATAATCTTTTAAAGAGCTAACAAGATTAATATTTAAATTTAATATTTTTATTGTTTTCTTTGTTAATAGCTTTATTTTGCAAATTTTTTTAAATTAATTTTGCAAAAAATATTTTTAAAATTAACAAATTATTAATCTTTTAGTACTTGTAAATTTTATATAAAGCTATTGTTTTAAATTTGTATTTGCGCTTCTTCTATATTATAAATACTTAATTAATAATAGCTTAATATATTATCTCTTTATATTACTTTTTATACACTAGAAATTTTTTTATTTAATTTTTTTTTGTTACAATTAACTTGCGTTATTATATTTTTTTGCAATTTTTTGTCTATTATTTTACGAATTAAATTAAGTATATTAGCAATGCGTAATATATTAAATATATTATTTAAATATATTATTAATTTGTTTAATTCGAATTATTAGAGTTTTAGAGCAAAATATATTGTTAAGTTAAGAATTTTTAATATTAAATAAAAAAATTAACAATATAGAATATAAGAATTAACAAGTTTTACAATTAAAAATTTAATAAATAATACAATAAAATAATATACAATAAGTATATATATTTGTATTTAATTTTAATAGTTAAAGAATATATATTATACAATAATTAATATAGTAAAGATAATAATTTTTAATTGTAATAATATTAAATAAAAGTAATATTTAAACTTTAATCTTAATATTAAATACGTAAATTTATTTTATAATTGCAACAATTTTTTTGTTTAAATATTATATATTAATTAATATATTTAATATTATTTATTGTCTTAATTTATATAATTAATATACAAGTTTATTTTGTATTATTTGTATATATTATTATTAAAACTAATTAAAAGAATAGACTTTTTAAAATTAAATTTCTTCTTACTTAGAAATTCGAATATTATTAAGTAACTAATATTATATTATTAAGTAAAAGACTTGTTTTATATTATTTATATATATTATTTTTAAAACTAATTTAAAGCGTAAAATATCTACTTTATTAATTTTTTTGCAAATTATTGCTAGTAAAAATTGTGCTACAATATAAATTAAAAATAAAAAGCTACTTTACAAAAAGCAAAACGTTAATTGTATAATATTTTATAATCATTTAATTAAATTGGAAACAACAATTGTCTTTAAAAAAATCTCTAAATAAATTTAAATTAACATAAAAAAAAATAGCAAAAATATAATAATTAATAAAAAAGTAAAAAAAGAATTGTATAATAATATATTTAAGTAGTGTATATATATTTAAAAAGTTAATTATATTATAGCGCAATACTTTAAGATCGAATTAATTAAAAAAAAAAAAAAAAAATATTGCAAAATAGATTAAAATTAATACAGTTGCTATATAAATAATTTTAAAAAATAAAGATATAAATAAAATACAATTTTTTAATATTTAAGTATATATAAAGTCTAATATAAATAAAATAATTAATTTACGTATTAGTTTTATTTTAATTAGTTCGAATTAAGCAAAAATATAATTAAATATATAATATTAATTATCGAAATAATGAAACAACGCATTCTATATTATAAAAGATTTAATAAATTTAAAAAAGCGCACAATTCAAATGCAATTAACAAATTTGAAAAATTCAAAAACATTTTTGCAAACAATAAAAATGTTACAAATTGCAAAATATTTAATTTTTTAAAATTAATAGATAACAATGCTAAAAATTTAGTTAAAATTAATAATAATAAAGTAAAGATAAAATAAAAGAAGACAAAAAATAATATAAAAATAATAAATAACAAGTATAAAAATATAAAATACAAAAACAATAATAATAATAATAAGAGTAAAGATAATAATATTAATATTAAGAATAAAGTTAATTATAAGATTGTAAAGATCTCGAACTAATTAATAGCATTAATAAGTTTAAATATATTATTTAAATATATTATTATATACTTTTTAATAAAATATAAAATCGAAGTTTATCGAAAGACTATAATAGTTGTAATTTATTTATTATATAAATATTAAATAATTTATATACATTACTTTATTGCATTACTATAAAATATTTAAATAAAAAAATAATAAGATTTAAAATTTAAAATTTAATTTTTGTTTATTAAATTTGTTACTAAATAATTTTATCTCTTAACAATTCGAGTTAATTTTTTCGAGTTAATTTTCGATTTTAACTTTAGAAATTAATTCGATTTAACTTAATTTTCGATTTTAATTTTAAAAATCAACTTGTTAAAACTTTCGAATCGAGTTAACTCGAATTGCTAAAATTTGAATCAATTAATTGACTCGAACTCGATTAATCGACTCGATGCGATTAGTTTATTTACAAGCTTTAATATTAATTAACAATCTATATATTCGATATTAAGAGAAGTAAATTTAATAAGATGTTTGCGAAATTAAAATGTAACGTTTACTTAATATATTAAAACTTCTAGATAAACAATTCTTTAAAAACTAAATTATATATTTAAAGCAATAGAGACACATTAAATACTTTTAAAATTTATCTTAATTTTCTCGCGAATTTAATTATATTTTAAGAAAATTATTTTAAATTATTTAATACAATTTAAAAGTATTAAATTTAAGCAAAGCATTTTTAGCAACTTTCGAAAATTAAGATTGTTAATAATTTGAAAAGACAAATTCAAATTTACAAAAATTTTGTATAGTTAATTTTTTTAATTTTTTTAAATAAAGAATAACAACAAATTAATATAATTTTTCTTTTAATAAATTATTAGTTATATATTATTTATATATATTATTAATTGTAACTTACGCAATTAAAGACTAGATTAATTGTTGTTTGTAATTAAGATTGTTTTTGTTTTAAATAATAAAAAAATAAAAGATGTTTTTTTATATTCGATATGCTTAAATGGTTGTAAACAATAGAATAATTCAAAATCTTATAACAACTTTTGTACACAATTTTTGAAATATTATTTACAATTAAAGTTATTTAAATATATTTGTTTTAAAGCTTGAATTGTGCTTCTATATTAATCTTTTTTGCTTAATATAAATTGACAAATTTCGATTAAGTTTTGTTTAAAATATTGTTGTTAATAGTTGTTTGTAATTATTATACTTAAAATTAACTATTAATATTTAAACTTTATTTAATATATTTATTTCTTTCTTTTAAAACAAGCAATAAATAATTGACAAATATTTTGTTAAATATTTTGTAAAGATTTCTTTTTTTAGTATTAATAACAAAAGTAAGAAAATCTTAATTAAATTAATTTGCGAATTAATTAAAATATAAACTACTAAATAACAAATTACAAGAAATAGATTTGCTAGAATTTTTTTTGTTTAAAGACAATAATTAATTTAAAACTCTTAAAGAATTCGATATTTTGCAAACAAAAATAAAAATATAATATAATTATATTCTTTAACAATTCGAAAAAGAAATTTAAAAATAAAAAAATAATGCAAAAGAGTAATGCAAGCAACAACTAATGTAAGTAAACTATTCTAAAATAATATAAACAAAAATAGCTTTTAGATTGAAGCATATTACTTAACACTATAGCGAAAAATTCAAAATTATAATAACGTATATTTAAAAATAGAAAATCTTGATATAATAACGTTATATTTGATTTTTTGACAATTCGATTCAATTTTAAATGTTGAAATCAAGAATTAAGTTAAGTCGAATCGATTCGATTCTAAAATAATAGAAATCGAATTGGATTTTAAGTCGATTTCTAATGTTAAAATTGTTGAGTCGAGTCGATTTCAAAAGTTGAAATCGAAACCCGATCCGACGATCAATCTAATTCTTATATTTTGCTAAGATATTTTGTAAAAAGTATTGCTAATTTAAATTAAATCTTTAATTCTAATCTAATATATATTAAGCTTTAAATTCTTCTAAAATTATTAATTATCGAAAAGTTACTAAGTTCTTCTAATATACGCTTTATTTATTGCTAATAAATTCTTAGTTTTTCGAGATAAACAAACTTTAGTTCTTCGAGATTGCTAGATTTAACAATAATATTAACAATTAATTTGTTTTGCTTATTAACAATGAAGTAATTGCAACAAGATTGTAATTTAAATAAGCAACAAAGTATTAAGACAAAAATTAGATAATAATTTAATTGCTTATAATTCTAAGTTCTATATCTATAGAAGCAAACATTTAAGATATTTGTCAACTAAGTCTAATAAAGCTATTTTCTAGCTTAAAAGCGGAACGAGCTTTCCTTCCCCTAATATTATCTTTGGAAACATTAGGCTTGCGACTAGTAGTTAGCGCAATGCTAGCTACTAGCTATCTTAGGTGTACGCTAAACTCGACAAGATTGACACTAGACCCTGCCAAGCCTCGCTTAACACTAATTTCAAGCCTGGTGCTATAACATTACTCTTACTACTCAGTAGCGCGACTCTGTCAATTAGCATCGTATTCTAGGGACAGGTCGTATACATAATATAACTCAAGCAATGTATCTTCTCACAAGGGTCTTCTCGAACAACCGACGGTCCCAAATAATACTTGTGAGGCTGTGAGATCACTCTGAAGTCGAATAGAATCCGTCTTGTATGGAAGCATAAGTATCCATATCGCTAGCTCACACTCTACTTTCATTAATCCTATACTATCATGGGAGGAAAACGCGAATATTTTGCGAAGGCATTTGCCGTACCATTGCGGACGAAGAAGACGGCCAGACTTGCAGATCAAGAGCAATCTTCCCAAGTGCTAATCAGCAAGGTGGAAAGCAGCCCCCCGACACTGAAACCAGAAGAGGGGACTAAAGCACCTAAGTATGATTGTATCTTAGTATCTCCTATTCTTGGGCAACAATTTTGACTGAGCATAGTTCCTTGCAGTCGGCCCTACTATCTCTTCCCTTCGAGCTATACCTCGATATCTTTTTGCTGTTAAGACCTCGCGATCTGATCTCGATCAAGCACTCGTGCCGAAGACTAGGCTATGTTGTCTCTTCAGAGGAAGAGACTCTTTTTTTCTTCTTCCTCAAGAGGACCGACCATTTGCCCGGCGCT
>JAABUL010003881.1_pt1 | contig 21116 bp, 21 predicted proteins | sample 5559151 | NCBI WGS metagenome assembly JAABUL01 (sample SAMN10711876, study PRJNA513368) | rock metagenome | isolation source: Antarctica rocks | place: Antarctica: Victoria Land, Pudding Butte sud | reverse complement strand
TGCGCCGTGGTCGAACTGCGCGCGCGCCGCTGCCGTCCCGGTCGCCGTGATCGGCGTCTGGCCGCGTAAGCCCCGGTCCACGGGGAGGGGGAAGTACATCCTGCCTCCTATTCTGAAGATGAACTAGGGGCTACAGCTTCGCCTCCTCCGCCGCCCCCATCCCCGACGGCGACGCCGGAACTGGGCAGCGGTGAGTTGCTGGCTACGGGCCTCGCGCCACTCGGGCTGCTGCTGTTGTACCGCCGGCGCCGTTCATGGCGTCAAAAGCGAGGAGACGACGTCGCGACGCAAGCGGCTTGAAATGACCCTGTTGCGATTCGGCGGCACTTGACAAACGTGGCAATAGGTGTACCTTATGGTAGAGCTTTATGCTCGCGCCGGGAAGCAAGAGAGCAAGGACAGCCCGGCGTCGTTGGCCCTGTAGAGGGTAGGAGGAAGCGGATGGGACGCATCATTGTGGCAAATCGGCGCGGCCATCAGGTCGTGGAGTATGACGCCATCGACACCGAAGAGGGACGCCAGTCGATCATCGAGGCCGAGCGCATCCTGCGCGAGGCGCGCGAGAACGGCTGTCTCGTCGCCAAGAAGGTCGGCGATCAGCATGTGATCGACCACGGCCCCTTCGACCCACACGTCGAAGAGTATCAAATCGTCGCGCCGATCGCTGGGGGCTGAACACCATCGCCCTTTGGTGGCGCCGGCTCCTCGGGTTGTCTGACGCATCCGGGGAGCCGGCCGATGGCGAGATCGAACGCCCCTGGCTGGGGAGTTGGGATCACCTGCCCAAGCGCAGCGCCGGTCCCGGTTTCTCGCGCGCCGATTACGCCAGTGCACGCGCCCGCGCCCGTGAAGTGGCGCGGACGACTCTCGGCGAGGAGCGTTGGGCCGAACTCCAGCGGCAGGGCTACCTTGATCTGCCGTCGCGCCTGCATCCCGGCGTGACATATCGCCTGCGCGTCGGCCGGCGTATCGAGGCGCTGACGGCGCCGGGGATACGGCTGCCCTGGCGGCATCCCTACTTGTGCATCAACCCGGCCTACCCGCTGCCGGAGGAAGAGTTCTTCGCGCAGCTATATCTGTATGTGCGCGACCGTGAGGATGTCATCGTCCGCGTCGCCGCGCCGCAACCATGGGACCAGGCGCTCGGCCGTACGTTTTGACGAGTTACCCCTCCCGAAATCGTCGCGAGGCTCCTTGGCACAGGTTATGATAATGTGTAGATGCTATGTCTCATACTGTTATCGAACCATTAGCGCCGCCCAAGGCTCGTCCACCGAAAAGACGAACCGTGCGCCTGTCCGAGCGTCTAAATAGAGGCGCGCACTGGGCGCGCGCGGAGTTGCTGACGCTGGCGCGCCCCGCGCCGGCCGAGACGCCGCGGCCCAAGAGCAGCCTCGTCTTGACGGGCGCGGCGCTGACGGCGAGCGCCACCGGGATCGCGCTACTCAGCGGCGTGGCGTTGCGCCCCCTGCCCAATCGCGTCGACATCGCCGCGACGCGCCTGTTGCAGCGTCGTCACTCGCGCGCCGTGACACGGGCCATGCTGCTCATCAGCGCGCCCGGCTTCGCTCCCTTGCAGCATGTGCTGACGGTGGGCACGGCGATCGACATGTGGGCGCTGGGCTGCCGGCGTGAGGCTCTCGCCACGATGCTGACCATGGGCGCCGGCGCCATCACCGGCGTGATCAAGATCGCGGTCGGCCGGCCGCGTCCCGACCCGACCTACATGCGGGCGGTCTTCCAGTTCCGCGACAACAGTTTCCCCAGCGGCCACTGCGCGCACTACGCCTCGTTCTATGGATTCATGTTCTACCTGGCGCACCGCTGCATGAAGTCGTCGCCCCTGCGCACGGCCATTATGGCGGGCTGCGCGGGGATCGTGACGCTCGTGGCGCCGTCGCGCGTCTACCTGGGACACCACTGGAGCAGTGATGTCATCGCAGGTGAACTCGTCGGGCTAACCTATCTATTCGCGCTGATTAAAGCGTATGAGGAGATAGGGGTATCATTATAGTAGTTAGTCGGAAGTCGGAAGTCGTTAGTAGGGGCGTGACGCCGTGGCGCGCCCATCGTGCATTGTAGTAGTGACGCGCGGACCTCATGCATATCAAGCTGATCGTTAACCCCCAGGCCGGGCGCAAAGGCGGTCTCTCCACCAATAGCGCGACCCTTGATGACGTGCGCGCCGCGCTCGCCGTGTACGGTATCGCGCCTGATGTCGAGGAGACGAGAGGGCCGGGCCACGCCACCGATCTCGCGCGCGCCGCGGCGCTGGCCGGGTATGACGGTGTCATCGCGGCAGGAGGCGACGGCACGGCGCGCGAGGCGGCGATCGGATTGCTCGGCTCGGGCGTCCCGCTGGGCGTCATGCCGCTGGGCTCGTTCATGAATGTGGCGCGTATGCTCGGCATCCCGCGCGACCCGCCGGGAGCAGCCGAGGTCATCGCCGGCGGCGCGGTGGCCGCGCTCGATGTCGGACGCGCCGGCCAGACCTACTTCCTCGAAGCGGCAGGCGTCGGCATCGATGCCGCGCTCTTCCGCTATACCAATCAACTCGACCAAGGGCGCTGGGCCGCGCTGGCCCACGCCGTACGCGTGGCCGTGGGCTATCGGCCGCGGCGTGTCGTCCTACAGCTAGACTGGTGGACCGTCGAGATGGACGCGCTGATGGTGACGATCGCTAATGGCCCCTACTGTGGCGCGTCGTTTAGCGTCGCGCCCGGCGCCGTGGTCGACGACCATCAGTTCGACGTGCGCGTCTACGGCCCTATGTCTAAGTGGAGCTTGTTGCGCCGTCTGCTGCGCTCTAACCCCACGAGCCTCGCGACTACCGCGCATCCCCTGGACCCCACGAGTCGCGCGGGTGATGTGCAGACGAGTGAGGGGCGTGTCTACTCGTTCAAGGCGCGCGATGTCCGGATCAGCGCGCCGCGCCCGCTCCCCGGACACGCCGACTCGCTCCCTATCGGCAATACGCCCTTGCGTTTCTCGCTCATGCCGGGCGCGCTCTCCGTCTTCGTCCCCGCGGAATCGCGCGCGCGACACACTGCTCTCTCTCACTCACCTGCCCACCATTATGTCGAGGCGTCAGTGTCATGAACAAACCATCGCTCGTACCCCGGTCGTTCAAGCTCTATCCTGATCTCATGGGACCGCGCCTGGGCTACATCCTGGCCGATACGGCCGTCCTGCTGTGGATCGTGCTGTGGCTCTACATTGGCGACTTCGTCTACAACGCCGTGATCACGCTCCAGTCTATTGGAAAAGGGCTGGTCGCCAACGGCAATAGCGTTAATAGCGCCGTCACGCGACTGCAAAACGACGTCGCCACTCTGCCCCTCGTTGGCTCCAACCTGCGAGACGCTTTCAACGCGCTCCACGGGCCGCCACGGGCGCTCATCCAGACAGGCAACAACGAGTTGCAGGCCGTCGCGCACCTGGCGACGACGCTTGGCGTGGTCGTGGCCGCCATCCCGATCCTGATCGCGCTGCTCCATTTCATCCCCTGGCGCGTGCGCCGCACGCGCGGCTTCCGCAACCTTGACCATATGCTGTGCCAGCCGGGCGCCGGTGCGGTCTCCACCACCATGCAGGTGCTGGCGGGGCGCGCCATCTACACGTTGCCCTACGACCGCCTGCTGGACTACTCGTCCGACCCTATCAGAGAGTGGCGCGAAGGCCGCTACTACAATTTAGCTCGCGCTACCATGGCCGAGGAGGGGCTGGACGTGCGGCGCTACCTGCGCCGCGTCGAGGGTTTGACGCCGCTCCCCGAGCCGCGCCCGCACAAACACCCGCACAATTTGCCCACGATTGGGGACGATTAGTCGATGGCCGATGGTCGATGGCCGATGGTCGATGGTCGATGGTCGATGGTCGATGGTCGATGGTCGATGGTAAATGCGCCTCCATCTAAAATGTATCTATCGGGAGCAAGCCAACAATCGTGACAACCTACCATCGACCATCGACCATCGACTCACGAGGGAGAGGCATGAAGATCTACACCAAGGCCGGTGACGCCGGCGAAACGGGTCTATACGGCGGCGCGCGCGTCTCCAAGGACGACGCGCGTGTGGAGGCGTATGGGACGGTCGACGAACTCAACTGCGCGCTTGGCGTCGCCCGCGCCGCGTTAGGCACGGACATCGAGCACGCGACAGACATTGGCCCCTTGCTGGCGCGCCTACAGAGCGAACTGTTCGACCTTGGGGCCGAGCTCGCCACACCGCCCGCGCGGCTTGACAGTAAACTCGGCCAACGCGTGCCCTTGGTGACGGACGGGCGGATTGGCGAACTGGAGACCCATATCGACCACATGGAAGCCGCGCTGGAGCCGCTCAAGGCGTTCATCCTGCCGGGCGGGACGCCGCTCGCCGCCGCGCTGCACGTCGCCCGCGCGGTTTGCCGCCGCGCTGAACGTCGCACCGTCACCCTCGCTCATATGGACGCGGACGCGGTGCGCCCCGAGGCGCTGCGCTACCTCAACCGTCTCTCCGACCTGCTCTTCGTCCTGGCGCGCTACGCCAACCACGGCGCCGGCGTCCCCGACGTTCCCTGGCACACTGCATGAGTCGGAAGTCGGAAGTCGGAAGTCGGGAGTCGGGAGTCGTAACGCATAAGGCGTTAGGGCGCGATACTGATCAACTGTCCAACCCCTCTCGCGCCTCACGCCGACTTCCGACTTCCGACTTCCGACTTCCGACTATACTCCTGGCTACTGTTCTGGTCGTGCTGTCCCGACTGCCCTGGATCGGGCGGTTGCCGCTGTTACCCGACGAGGCATACTATTGGGATTGGTCACGCCGGCTCGCGCTGGGGTACTTCGACCATCCGTTTATCGCCGCGCTCGTCATACACGCCACCACGGCGATCGGCGGCGTGACGCCCGCGGCGGCGCGCGCGGGCATGGTCGTGTTCGGTCTCGGCACGGTCGTCCTGGCCTATCGGCTGGCGACGTTGCTGGGCGGACGCCTGGCCGGCTGGCTGGCCCTCATCGCCGCCGCCACCTGCCCCCTCTACGCGCTGCTCTCGCTCTACGCCGCTCCCGACGGCCCGATGCTCTTCCTGTGGGCGGCCACGGTCTACGCCGTGACGCGTGCGGTTATGACAAATCGAGGGCGCTATTGGTACCTCGCGGGACTCATGTGGGGGCTGGCGCTGCTATCTAAGTACGTGGCGATCCTGCTGACGCCCTCGATCCTCCTGTACCTCGTGTTGTTCCAGCGCGGATGGCTGCGCCGGCGCGAGCCCTACCTGGGCAGCCTCATCGCGCTGCTCGTCTTCAGCCCCAACCTGTGGTGGAACGCACGGCACGATTGGGTCACCATTAGTTTCCAACTGGGACACGGCGCCTGCCAGAGCGCGGTGAGTCTCGTCGATCGGCTTAGCGTGACCGTCATCTACGCGCTGACACAGATAGGCATCGTCGGTCCGCTGCTGGCAATCTTCCTGGGTGTGGGCACAATCGCGGCCATCGTCATCGGGCTGCGGCCCTCACCCCCAGCCCCTCTCCCTGACGCGGGAGAGGGGAGCCGCTGGCCCTCACCCCCAACCCCTCTCCCGTGCGCGGGAGAGGGGAGCCGCCCTACGTATAAAGTTAGGCACGGCTCGGATAATAGCGCCATAGGCGGCAACGATTCGAGGCACAACACGGGAGGACGGCCCCCCTCTCCCGCGCACGGGAGAGGGGCTGGGGGTGAGGGCCGCGCCCTGCTCCTGCTGGTCTGCTGCAGCGTCGTCACCAGCCTGTTCTTCCTGGCGGTCCATGGGTTGGCGCACTGGGCCGCGCCCGCGTACTTCTCGGCCATCGTCTGCGCCAGCGTTGTGGCGGCCCACGCGTGGCGGCGCGCGCGCGGGCAATGGCGCGTGTGGCTCGTCGCCCTGGGCGCGGTCACGACGCTCGCGACGGCCGGCGAGTCGGGCTATCTGCTGTACGCGGTGTCCAACGACATACCCTTACCCGGCGTCCTGAACACGGCGATTGGCGCTACCCTCGTTGACCCGGCGGCGGGTTGGCGAGCGACAGCCAAGGTCGCGGACGCCGCGCTCGCGCGCCTCACGCCGTCCGAGCGGCGATCCACGGCAGTGCTGGCCGACTCATATGGCACGGCGGCTGAGTTGGGATTCTATATGGCGGGACACCCGCATGTCTACAGCGCCAGCAACCAATACTCGTTGTGGGGTTTGCCGCCCGTGGGGCAGGGCCCGTTCCTCCTGGTCACCAACGCGGGGACACTCGCGTCCAGCGACTCCCCCTTACAACGCGGGGCGCGCCGCGCCACGACGGTGACCACGTACACGCAGGGACGGTTGGTGCGCCGCCTGGAAATCACACTACTATATCCCCCCAGAGGGACCACTCCAGCCACGCTCGGCAGCTTCCTGGCGTACGCCTGGCAAGTCGCCGCGACAGGCTGTGAGGGCGGCAGCGCTGGGCAATAGCCGGCAAAGAGGATGATTGTTCTCCTCCTGGTAATCGCCGTCGTGATCGTGGTCGCGTCGCGCGGGAACGGCCGTCCGCTCGTGCGAACGGTCGTCGTCGTTCAGGACCCTGAGGCCGCCGTGGACGGAATGACCCAGCGCGCGTTCGCCATCAATCAAGGGGACGCCTCGTTGAGCGTGATTAATACAATGGATGAGGCTGCCCTCGAGCGCGACACCGCCGTCTACCAGCGGTCATTCGCCCGCGGTAAAGGCTTTCAGCTCGTCAAGCGACTCTCGGACGAGCCGCGGAAAGTCGCGGTCGTTGGTTTCCTCGATCCAGCGGTCGAACGCGCTTCTGAAGACAGCGATCGCGACCTCGGCCATGAGGCTCGCGGCGGGCTCTCCGAGACCGCGCCGTCGTAACGTGTCGGCGAGCGCCGCGGACCATGAGGCGAGCTTGATCAGCTCGCGTTCGCGGAGCTCTGGGTTCGCGGCGATAATGGTCGCGCGCTGTCGCGCGCCCTCGCGGCGCTCCTGGAGTGGAGCGCCCGCGGCCTCAAGGCCCACGGCTACCGCGTCGATGGGCGCCAGGGAAGCGGGCGCGTGGGCGACAGCGTCCACGAGGAGTTCCTGCAATTGCCGTGCGCCCTCGGTCGGAAACAGGACCTCACGTTTGTCGGCGAAGTGCCGGAAGAACGTGCGCTCCGTGACGCCCGCCCGCTCGGCGATCTCCGCGACGGTGGTGTTGTCGAACCCGCGCTCGCCGTAGAGCGCGAGGGCCGCCTGCTCAAGCCTGCCGCGACCGCCCGGCTCCCAGCGACTCATGCCGTCCTTCTCATTCTAGTTGTTGTCAGCGACTGTCATAACGTGGTATAGTAGTGATGTCATGATATGACATCGGCCCATCCACACGAACCCGGATCGGCTGCATACGCCGAGACAGAAAGGAGAACGTCATGCCCAGAGTCTATCACAACGGCGTCGCGCTCACGGGACGGCCGTCCGGCGCCGCGGGGAGAGCCCGGCCGGTTGCCGGCCATGGCCCCGCGGCCAGAGCCGTGGACATGCGCCTGATCGACCAGCGCGGCACTGACCCGGTCGACGCCGGGCTGCACGTCACGATCAACACCATTCTATCAACGGAGGGACTCTAATATGCGTGTCTTTGTTACCGGCGCATCCGGCTGGATCGGCTCCGCCGTCGTTCCCGAGCTCATCGGTGCGGGCCATCAAGTCGTCGGCCTCGCTCGCTCGGATGCCTCGGCTGCTGCCCTCGCCGCCGCCGGGGCCGAGGTCCAGCGCGGCTCTCTTGACGATCTCGACAGGCTGAGCAGCGTGGCTGCCGCGTCGGATGGCGTGATCCACCTCGCGTTCAAGCACGACACCGCCTTCTCGGGGGGCTTTCAGGACGCTGCCGATGCGGATCGCCGCGCCGTCGAGACGCTCGGCGCGGCGCTCGCCGGGTCTGATCGACCGTTCGTCATCGCCTCCGGGACGCTCGGGCTCGCACCAGGACGCGTGGCAACCGAACGGGACGGGCAAAGTCTCGACCCGGCTGTGGCTGCCCTGGGCGGCGGTCCGGCGACCCGGATGGGCACCGCGCTGGTGACGCTCGCCCTCGCCTCCCAGGGCGTCCGCTCGTCCGTGATGCGCCTTCCTCCGACCGTGCACGGTGACGGGGACAATGGCTTCATGGCGGCCCTGGTCGGCATTGCCCGTGACAAGGGCGTCTCCGGCTACATCGGCGACGGGTCCAACCGCTGGCCCGCCGTGCACCGGCTCGATGCCGCGCGCCTCTTCCGCCTGGCGCTGGAGAAGGCCCCGGCGGGATCGACACTGCACGCGGTCGCGGACGAGGGCGTGCCGGTCCGCGCCATCGCCGCGGTGATCGGACGGCATCTGAACGTGCCGGTGGCCGCCATCTCCCCGGAGGACGCAGGCGCGCACTTCGGGTTCCTGGCAGCCTTCCTCGGGGTCGACAGTCCGGCCTCGAGCGCGCTGACCCGCGCGCTGCTGGAGTGGCAGCCCACGCACCCCGGGCTCATCGACGATCTCGACCAGGGCCACTACTTCCACCAGCTATCCGCATGATCAGCCGCGTCCGGTGGCGCAAGCGAGGCGTGAGGCAACGAAGACAGGAGGCGCCACAATGAGATGAGAGCAGGGCGATTCAGCTGGCCGTCGCCCGCAGGGCGCGCTATTTTGGAACCTGAACGGACCGCACCTGTTGGTAGCCGCCGAGTTGCCACAGGTCGTTGTAACCGCTTGTTGGGCCGATGCCGCCGAAGAGCAACAGGCTGTTGTTCACGGTGTCGTAGACCGCCGTCGACTCGTTGCGGCGGTCCGGCGCGTTGCTCGGCATGAGCGTGGACCACCCCATGTCGCGGCGGTACACGTAGGTGTCGTTGCGGATACTGGCAGGGCCAGTGCCGCCGAAAATGACCATGGCGTTGTCCGGCGTGTCCCATATCGCCGCTGTGGTCGCGCGGGCGTCGGGGGTACCGGCCGCGCCGAGCGCGGTCCAGGCTCCGGCTCCCCCATCGCCGCCGGAATGGTATGCCCACAGGTCGTCGAGAAAGGCCCCTGCGGTGTTGACGCCACCAAAGACGAGCATGTCGCCTCTGGCCGGGTCCCAGACCGCCGCCTGCGCGAAACGCGCGGACGGCGCCGCGTCGGCTGCAAGCGAACTCCAGTGTCCGCGGCCGCCGGCGAGATTATCGACGTGGAACGCCCACAAGTCGCGTAGCACAGCAGTCCCAGCCGTACCGCCGAAAACGAGCATCTGGCGGTGTGCCGTATCCCACACCGCGCTATGCAGGCGCCGGCTTGGTGGCGGTTGCCCCACGACCGAGAGGTTGGTCCAGCGGCCCATCGCCGTTCCATCGCCCGCGGGCCGGTAGGCCCACACATCGTTCAGGTCTCCGCCGGCAACGGCGCCGCCGAAGAGTAACAGCGCGTTGTCGGCGCTATCCCAGACCAGGCTGGCCTCGGTGCGCGGAGCAGGCCCGGCGACGGGGATCATGGTCCAGCGCCCGACCGCGCCATGGGCCGGTTTGTAGGCCCACAGGTCGTTCAGCCGTGCGCCGCTATAGCCGCCGAAGATAAACATGACGCCGTCGTGGACGTCCCACGCCCCCGCCTGTCCGGTCCGCGTCTGGGGCTGGCCGCCGTTGAGCAGCGTCCACCGCCCGGCTGCACGCCCCGCGACGGGATACGACCACAGGTCGCCCAGGATCGAGATGTTCTGGCCCCCATAGAGCAACAGCGCCTGATCGTGGTCATCGTAGACCGCCCCGCTCGCGCGCGCCAGCGGTCCCCCGCCCCAGCGGATAAGGCGCCACACCCCCCCGGTAAGGCCGCGCCGCCCAGCGGTATATGACCAGAGATCGTCGCTATACGTCGTACCCCCTGTCGTGGCGCCGGGAGCCGCCGCCGCTGTACTGGTTGATGGTACGCGGGTAACAGTAGGAGGAGCGGCCGCGCCAAGGATGCTCGTAGGCGAGGCTTGCGCCGTCGCGGTAGAGGAGGATAGGTCCGCGGACGGCGCACCGGTGGCAGTGGCCGGCGGGGGCGTCGTCGCGGTCGCGGTCGCAGCCGGTGGGGTGGCGGCCGCCGACGCCATGGGAACCGCTACTTGACCGCCGAAAACGAGCAACCTCTTGCCGGCGCTGTCCCATACACCGGCCTCACCGGCCCGTGGCCCGAGCGGCGTCGCGGCGGACAGACGCATCCACGCCGCAGCGGCGCGGCCTCTCGCGGGGTGGAAACTCCACAGATCGGAGAGCAAGCCGGCATAGCCACTGCCACCAACCAGGAGCATGACGCGGTCGGCGCTATCCCACGCCGCCAGCGCCTGTTGGCGTGCCGAGGGACCGTTCGCGGCGGCTTGTGTCCAGGTTCCAGGCGTCAGCCCTCCTTTGGCCGGCTTATAGATCCAGGTATCGCCGAGCGGAACGCCGCTCGTCTCGCCGCCGAACACGATCATGACGCCGTCCGCGCTGTCCCAGACCGCGTTGTGGTAGGCGCGTCGTAGCGGCCCATTGGGAGCCGACACATCGGCCCAGCGCCCCGCTGTCTTACCAGCGCGACCGGCGACGATACCGCGTCCGGGTTTATAGGCATAGAGGCTGTCGGTCTCGCGTCCGCTCTGCGCGCCGTCGAAGACGAGCAACACGCCGTCGCGGTCATCCCACACAGCGGACGCTCCGGCAGTGGCGGCGGGGCCGTCGCCGTCCGTTGTTGGGTGGAACCAACCGGCGGTCCCAGCGGTGGTAGACACCGGGCGGTAGGCCCAGAAAGCGTCACTCGAAGCGGTCGCGTCATGACCGCCAAACAGGAACATGACGCGATCCGCGCTGTCCCAGGCCGTCGCTCCGCCGGCTACAGGTTGGGGCGCGTTGATCACCAAGGGTTTCCACCCGCCGGTGAGCGGTGACGGGGTAGCCGCGGCGGCCGGGGACACCGAGTGGCGAGTGGCGAGTGGCGAGTGGCGCACGACTGCAGGCCGCGCGCCCTGTGCGGGACCCGCGGCAAAAGCATCCGGCGTGCCTACGGCGGCGAGGCATACGGCCGTAGCCACCCAAAGAGACCCGAGAATATGAAAGCTGTAGCCACGGCGGCGTGATCCATGAGACACCGTCCCACTCTCCTTAACTAGCGCGATACGTCGCGCTTGATAGACCGATGAAAGGCGCGGGGGACGTACGGCAGTGTAGCGCGCCACTGTCCTTGCGTCCAGTAACGCCGCCTTTCGAATGTTCACCTTTAATGGTCGCTACCTGCGACTGAAGTCGCATGGCAAACCACGGCGACTGAAGTCGCGTAGGGGCGTCGTGCCTGGAGACACTTTAGTGTCCGTGGTTTGCCATGCGACTTCAGTCGCAAGCGTCGCAGCGATTCCACTATTTCGGGACACGCTCGTCTCCCGTATCCAGCCTCGGCGGCATAGGCATAAATCGTGCATCGCTGTGTCGTACACTTTCTACTGTACTGTTGACGCGGCAGCTAAGGACGCTAAGGACGACGTTATGAACAAGATCCTGATCTTCGTGAAAAAGTTCGCCAACGATTGGTCGATGAACCTGGCCGGCATGTTGACCTATAGCTTGATCACCGCCATCATACCTCTGCTTGTGGGTATCCTCAGCATCGCCGGCATCATCCTCAATCACGTCTCGCCGTCTACATTCAACAGCGTCGCCAGTTCTATAGGATCGGCGCTCCCGGGCAACGTCATCGACACGAAGTCCCTATTAAAGAACCTCGTCAGCATATCGGGAGTCGCGGGCATCATCGCGCTGGTCGGTCTGTTGTGGACCGGCTCCAACCTGTTCACCAACGTCGAGAACGCCTTCAGCATCGCCTACCGGACCAGGGACCGCGACTTCATCCCGCAGCGTCTGATGGCGATTGGCATGGTCATCCTCCTGGCGATCCTGTTGCCGCTCTCACTCGCGGCCTCGGGCCTCGTCAGCGCGGGCGCCGGACTGTTCGGCGGCCTATTGCCCGGTCCCCTCAAGATCATTCTGAGCGTCATCGGTCCGCTGGTCTCGATCGGCATCCTGTTCCTGCTCTTCCTGGCTATCTACACGATCGTCCCCAACATAAAATTGTCGTTGCGCCACGCCTGGCGCGGCGCGCTGACCGCGGCGGTCCTCATAGCGATCATCGAGCTGGTCTTCCCGCTCTACAGCAAGCTGTTCCTCAGCGGCAACAGTAAGGGCGGGGCGGCTATCGGCACCGTACTGGTACTCATCATCTTCCTGTGGTTCTTCAACGTTATCCTGATGATCGGCGCGCAGGTCAACACCGTGGCGATGGGGTTGGAGCCGCTGCCCTACGATGTCGCGCGGACCCTCGCCAATGAGTATCACCAGATGGTGCAGGCGAAGCAAGCGCCGCCACGCCGTCGCCGCGCCCCTGTACCGCAACGCCAGACCATGGTCAAGGCGGGGCGCGCCACCGGCTCCCTGTTTGGGACAATCGGCCGCCTATTGGCCGTGCCGCTACGCCTCCTGGCCCTGCTGGGCTGGCTCGTCGCGCGGCCCTTCACGCACGGCGAAGAGCGCCGTCGTGGCTAAAAAGGTGTCGTTCATCCGTACGGTCAACAACACGATCGGCGGGACGCGAAATGCGTCCCGCCGATCGTGTTGTTGACTGTGCACAGGTGGACTACTATTGGTGGTGGCCGCCGAACAGCCGGTCGACAGCGCCGTCGATCATTCCGTCGATGCCTTGCTTGACGTTGGCCCCGCCCTCATGGGCATGTCCAGCGCCTTCGCGCACGCTGTCTTGCACGGGTCCTCGTGCTCCCTGGATGGAGCCGGCGCCGCCCCGCGCATCGATCTGGGCGTCGGCTCCCTCTACCACGTCGGCGCCCTCGACGGTCACGCGCTCACGGCGCACGGTGTCGGTGACGCTCTTTTGTTCGGTGAAGGGGCGTTTGCTCAGGCGCACTTCCTCCGTCACTACGGCTCGCTTGCTGAACGTGAGCGCTTCGCCCATGATGGGGAGCTCGATAACCTGATCGACGAACGATTCAGTCGTCGCTGTCGCTGCGGTCGCCGACGCGCCTTGATGGGGATGAACAGCGTTTTCGATAATGGACTTCGCGGTCTCGGCCCCCGGCACGCGCGGCATCTCCGCGGTGAGGGAGTCGCTAGCGCCCTTGCTCATCAAAGTCTCTTGTTGATTCTGTGACATCATCGACTCCGTATCTGTTGCGTCTGCTGCGTCTGCTGGTTAGCGTTTTGCTGTGAAAGCGCGCCCGCAGCCTGCGACGACTGGCTGTTCACCAGGTTGCGCGCGGCGTCGACGCCGCCGAGCCCGAACGCAATGCCGCCTGCGATGGCTAGTAAGGTGACGATACCGGCGAACAGAATGTAGATCATCGTCGCCCCCACGCGCAGCTGCGTCAGCGCCGTTAGAACGGCGAAGAGCAGGATAGCCCAGCGGGCTAGGCCGCCCGCAGCGCGCACCATCGAGGGCCCACCCCCGGCCGCGGCGCCCCGCGCGATGTCGGCGACGACGTTCGCGATCAACGCGCCGACAAAGACGATCAAGACGGCCGCGAAGATGTTGGGGACGTAGGCGAGGAGCTCGTTGATGAAACTCGTGAGCGTGTTAATGCCCAACGCCGTGACGGCGTTCTCGATAAACATCAGGAAGATCCACCAGAAGGCGATCAAACCCAGGATCCCTGCCGCGTCCAGGCGCGTCCCCGTCGCCTGTAGCGCCCGTCCGATCCCGCCACGATCGACGATCTGGTCGAAGTGGACGAGTTGCAACACCTTGACCAGCACCGTCCTGACGATGCGGGCCACGATGTAGCCGACGATCAGCCACACGATGGCGCCTAATATGTTGTGCAAGTAGACGATGACTCCCGCCCACAATTGTAGGAAGGCATCGCTCGCGCTATTAACAGTTGGCATCTTCAAAACTCCTTCGCAGCCTCGGCTGCGTCATTGGTTCTTTCGTTCTTTCACAGATGAAGAGAGAGGACGCATGGGCCGAAGCATTTCCTGCTTGTCCGGCCGCATACGTCCTCTTCCACTATCGCCCCCTCTTACACGGGCTCAACCCTATAGGGACTGACTACTAACTGGTCCGATCGTTGAGGCCGGCGTCGCGCATGCCGGTCGCACCCTGCTGCTGGTCCACGCCGTCCACGACCACGCGCTCACGGCGCACCGTGCCACCGACCTGCTGCTGCTCTTCGGTCGCTTGCTTGTGCAGCCGCACTTCCTCGACCTCATGGGCCTGCTTGCTTACGACAGCCTCCTCGCCCATCACTGGCACATCGATGTCCTGGCCCTGGAAGGCGGTCTGCGCCGCGTTGGGGTCCACATTACCCGTGAACGGCACACGCTCGACGGTGACCTCCTCACGCCGCAGCGTGACCGGCACGGTCTCCTGCTCCGACGTGACCTCTTTGTGCAGGTGGACGCGTCCTTCCTCTTCCTGACGCTTGCCGACGACGAGTTCTTCCTCATAGACAGGCACGCGGACGTCGTTAGTGTCGGTGGTCCGCGTCGTCGCCTGGACCGGCTGCCGCACGGCCTGCACCGGCGCCGCTGTGGCCACCGTATCGTCGTAGCCGCCGCCGAAGCCGCGGTCCTGTAGGTCCTCGGCGCCGTCACGCAGCAGGATCTGGCGCGCCTCGGCGTCGCGCCCCGCCGCATCGACCGTCACCAGCGTCGAGCCGCTTTGCACGCGCTCCTCGTAGTACTGGGCCTCCTCACGCGGGATACCCAAACCAGCCAGTCCGCCGACAAGCCATCCGGCCGCGCCGCCGACGAGGGAGGTCGCCAGGATACCGGCGGAGAGGAAAGGTCCCACGCCGGGGATAACGAGGGCTCCGGTCGCCGCCAGGAGGGCGCCGGCCGTGCCGCCGATAAGGCCCCCGGCCACGGCCCCTTCGGTGGAGTGCGTGCCATGCTCCTCGGCCAGTTGCTGGTTAGCCTGCTTATCCTGCGTCACCAAGCCGATGCGGTTCTGGTCGAAGCCAGCGCTCTTGAGATCCTCGACGGCGCGCTCCGCGTCCGCGCGATTCTCGAAAACACCCGCGATGCTGCGTGCCATTGCTTATATTCCTTCCACTATATCAGCAGTTGTCGTCCGAACTGCTCTCATCGTAGGGCCGGGATACTGTGTATCGCGCGCCCATGACACGGTTCTTAAGGCATATGCCGTGCCACAGCGGAAGTCGATGGTCGATGGTCGATGGTCAATGGTAAGATGAACGTGATAGCGGCGACGCCTACGCAGACAACAACGAAGGCGTGGTTAACCAGCGACCAGCGACCAGCGACCAGCGACCAGCGACCAGCGACCAGCGACCAGCGACCAGCGACCAGCGACCAGCGACCAGCGACCAGCGACTCACCGATCAAGCAGCGCCGATTCGACTTCGCCGGGGCCGAAGTCGGCGTCGACGTGGCCGAGGGGGTACGGGTAGATCGGCGCGGTCAACAGGCCCGAACGCTGTGCGACGATCTCGTGCTGCGCGCGGGCCGTGTCGGCCCAGAGGCCGTCCAGCACCGCGCGGGGGTCCGCATCGCGCAGTTCGTCCTCGGCGCGGCACAGATGCTCGGACCACAGACGCAGGCGCACGGCGCGGGCGCTGGCCTGATCGGTTGTGGCGATATTCAGTTCGCTGTCGGTAGCCATGCCGCGTCCGTTGAGGTTGGCCGAGCCCACGGTAGCCCAGGCGTCGTCGATGACAGCCACTTTAGCGTGGACGTAGATCGGACGATACTTGTAGCCGCCCCGCTCGTCGCGGCAGGATGTGTAGAGGGTATAGGCGCGGAAGACGCCGCGCCCGGCGTCGGCGCGGACCAGGTCCTGGACATGCCGATCGCTATCGCCTTTCCCGACATTCGGATGTGAAGGCAGCGCCAACGCCACGCGCAGTCCCGTGTCGTGCCCGCGTTGGATCGCCTTGCACAGGGCGTCGGTGATCTCAGGCGACCATAGGTACTGGTTCTCCAGGTAGATGAAGCGCTCGGCGCGGGCGATGGCGCGGCAATAGGCGTAAGCGATGCCGTAGATGCCACGCGGCGCGAACGGGTAGTCGCCTTTGGGGATAGTGCGCAGCACCTGCGCGTCGACGCCCCTATCGAGCGGCGGCGGCGCCGGCGGCAGCTCCAGCGGCTCGTCGGGGACCGTCGCGTTCCAGCGCTGCACAAAGTTGGCCGCGACGTCGACGACACAGGGACCTTCGAGGCGCCAGTGCATGTCGTGCCAGTTGCGGCTCTCACGGAAGGTGTGCGCCCGCACGTCCCAGCGGTCGGCGTCGAATGCCGTTACGTCGATGCCGCCGACGAAAGCGACGCGGCCATCGACGACGAGCGCCTTCTGGTGCTGGCAGTGGCTGAAGCGCTCGCGCGTATCCAGCCGCGCGCGTATCTTGGGGTTGGCCCCTACGAGCATCTTCCGCGTTTTTTCGACGTGACGGCGCGCGAACTTGCCGGCGATTGAGCCCGGCCACATCAGGACGCGCACGTCGACCTCATCGGCCTTGCGCGCTATCAGGGAGAGAAAAGCGTGCGGTCCGCCTTTGCCGTCGCGCGGATCATAGGGGTCGTCGGCGGGCCGGATCATGCGCATGTGCGGCGTCACGAACCACGCGGCCACGTAGATCGATTCTTTGGCGTTCTCCATCGCCTCGTACATCGCGCGCATGGCGTCTTGTCCATCCACGAGCGGGGTCAGGCGGTTGCCGTGCCGGGGCGGAGCGTCCGTGGGAAACCAGCGGTCGTCGCCCGACCACCACTCCCCTGACGGCGCGTGATAGTCGCGCTCGAGCGCTTTGTGGCGGCGGTGACGCCAGGGGCGCTCGCCCAGCGCGCGCAGGTTCTGTGCGATACCCAGCGGCGAGAGTTCAAAGGGAGAACGCATCCCTCACCCCCCAACCCCCTCTCCCTGACCGCGGGAGAGGGGGAGTAAAACGCGAGACGCCATCAAAACTTTCTCCCCCTCGCCCCTTGAGGGAGAGGGGGTTGGGGGGTGAGGGGTAATCGTCATTATCGCCTCCTGTTCTTACCGCCAGCGCGGCGGACGACACGGCGTGGGACATAGGTGGATTTGCGCACGTCGCTCTCGGTATCGAGCAACTCGGTGTCTTCCCCTTGCGGCGCCGCCGTCGCAGCTGGCGCCGCCATCGCCGCCGTCGTGGTCGTCCGTACGCCATCGCGCTCACGCCGCCGGCGCAGCAGGCCGATGATCAGCGGCAGCAGCAGCAATAGCAGTATCAGGAGCGCGGCCAGTACGGCAATCCACGCCGTGCCCCAGCCTTTCGCTGTGTTCGTGGCGGGGGCGCTAGCGGTGGCGGCCGGTGTGACGGCGGTCGCGGGGTTCGACGACGACCGCGCGTCGATCGCCGTCACCACGCCGTTGACGGTCGTGAGGGTGATCTTATCGCCCGTCTTCAGCGCGCCGAGGCTGCTCGTCTCGCCGTTGCGTGTCACCGAGAGACCCGGCGACGACGCGTGATAGGAATGCGCGCCGTTGGCTTCTTGTACCGCTAGGAGTCCGGCGGCCACATTGACGGACGTGACCGTTCCGCTATGGACCGCGGCGCCGCCCGGACCAGCCGTCACGGTCGCGGGGACGCTCGTGGCGGGCGTCGTAGGCGCGCCGGAGAGCGTCACACGCAGGGCGCCGGACGTGGTCGAGGTGAACTGGGGATTACGCGCGGCGATGTCCGTATACGTTCCGCTGGCGACGAGGTTATCCAGATACGCGACGAGACCTTGCCGCTGCGTCGCGGAGAGGGTGAGTCCCTTGACCGCCGCGGTACGCGCGACGAGCGCCGCGAGCGCCGCCGGCGTGGTTATATGCCGCGAAACGGCGGTCCCTTTAAGGGTGTTGATGAGGGCGGGGATCGCGCTATAGCGGGTCCGGCCCTGCGCGAGGGCCAATTGGTCGCTGAGGGCGGCCTCGCGGATGGCCAGCGTGCGTCGCGCGGGGGTAATAGTCAGACAGGAAAGCTGCGCCGCGCGCAACAACCCCAACAGCGCGGTCGTGCCGAGGGCCGGCTGAGAGGTCGGGGCGGCCACACGTACCTCGGCGTCGGTTACGCCGGCCGTGAGCAGCGCGTTGGCGTAGGTGCGCGGCGCATCCAGTTGAATGTTGGGGTTAACGTCCACCGTCAGGCCGGAGCCCGCCGGCAGCGGGCCGAGCAGCGCGGAGGACACGGCTTCTTTGGCCGACCCCAACAAGACGGCCGGGATGAGGCCGCCGGCCTGCGCCAGTTCGTCTTGATATGTCTCGTTTACCTGCACCGTATGCGACCCGACTTTCAGCACACGCTGCACCTCGAAGCGGCCGCCCGCCGACATGTCGGCGCCAAGCACGGCCACGCGCGCGCCACACGCCGCACTGGCGCGGGTCGCGGCACTCGCGGTGTTGCTACGCCCCTGGCCGGACAGCCCAACACCGGATACCCCTACCATCAGGAGCACGGCCACCGCGGTCACCCGCGGCAGTACTCTCATCATCGTTATGTAGACCTTTCTGTTAGAAGCTATCAGCAATCAGCGGTCAGCAATCAGCTTCTTACTGAGGAAACGGCGACAGAAATGGCGCTGAAATTGTTGCGCCACGGCTGTCGTCAAAAAGCTGACCGCTGATTGCTGACAGCTGATAGCTTACACGATCACCCGCTCAGGGTGGCTATAGACGTTCATGCGCTCCCCGCGCAGGAAGCCAATCAAGGTAATGCCACGCTCATCGGCGACGCGCACGGCCAGGCTGGTCGGCGCGGACACGGCCGCGACGATGGGAATGCGGGCTACCAACGCCTTCTGCACGATCTCGTACGCGCTGCGCCCGCTGACCATAAGCAGGTATCGTTCCAGCGGCACGAGCCCCTGCCGCAACGCGTGACCGATCACTTTATCGACCGCGTTGTGCCGCCCCACGTCCTCACGCGCCGCCAACAACTCGCCGGTCGGGTCGAACAGCGCGGCGGCGTGGATGCCGCCTGTCGCGCCGAAGCTCTCCTGTGTCGAGCGCAGGCGCGCGTCGAGCCCGTATAATGTGCTCGCGCGGACGCGCAACTCCGTCGTGATCGGCGGGGTGTTCAGCGTCAGCGCTTCGAGGCTCTCCACGCCACAGACGCCACACGAAGAGGACGCGTAGGAATAGCGACGCCAGCGCTCCTCGCCGTCGACGCGCGTCGAGTAGCGCACGTCGATCCGGTTGGGCTGCGCGGGGTCGCGCGCGATGTCCTCCAGGTCATCCGTGGCGCGCAGCAGTTCCTGCGCGTAGAGCAAGCCGGCCACGAGGTCCTCGTCGTGGCCGGGCGTACGCATGGTCACGGTGAGCGGGCGTCCCGCCAGGCGTATCTCCAGCGGCTCCTCCGGCGCCAGGGCGTCCGGCCGCTCCTCATACGACACCCCGGTCCAGCGCACGACGGGGCGCACGACGCCGCCCTCCCCCGCTCCCATACGAGTCCCTGTTAATGGAGCGATAGACGCCCCCTGTATGTTCCCTGATCCGTCGAGTTGTTCTTGCCGCATAAGATCACCCTGACGCCTCTCTTTGTTCATACGTACCCACCTATAGTAAAGCAGGCGGCGGTCTAACGATGCGCCCCACGATGGTGATGGCGCCCGCCGCTGGCCTGGCCTTAAAAGGTCATGGCAGGGAGCGGACCTTCAAAGGTCTCCCGACGCTAGCCGCGGTGGCCGCGCGCTAGATGGACGGCACGCGCGTCGCGCCTAGTCAGACCTTTCAAGGTCCGTCGTCTGCCATGACCTTTTAAGGTCAGGCCTCCTCTCGCAATCGTGAGGGCGTACCAATTATCGCATGTCAGCCATACCATCCGTACCATCCGTACGGTAGCATATAGAGAGGACAATCACGACTGAAACCAAACCATCGTTTGTTACCGTCAGAACAATGTCGGACAAACATAGTGACCATAGAACTATAGAGAGTGAGGCGCCCTAGTGCAACGCGACGACAGCGTCAAGATCGCCATCTTTAGTGGGGGCGCAGGTTCACGCCTGTGGCCGGTGAGCCGGCGCGCGCGCCCCAAACAGTTCCAGCCGCTGACGGGGCCGGAGTCGCTCTTCCAGCACATGATTGGGCTGCTCGAACGCTCTTTCGGCATCGAGAACCTGTTCATCTTCACGGGCCGCGACTACATCGACGCGGTGCGCGAGCAGACACCACGTTTGCCGGCCGAGAACATCGTGGCTGAGCCGGAGATGCGCGATACGCTGGCCGCCGTCGGCTACGCCGCCGCCGTGATCGAACATCGCTTCCCCGGCGCGCCCCTGGCCACGTTGTGGGGCGGCGACCATATCATCCGGCACGAGGACACGTTCGCACGAGCGCTCTCCGCCGCGCGGGCGCTCTCCGCCGCGCGCGATATCCCCGTCATGGTCGACGTGCGGCCGACGACGCCCAGCACGCAACTCGGCTACGTCGAGATCGGCGATCAAGCGGACACAGCCGACGGCTTCGAGGCCTATGACTTCATGCGCTTCAACGAAAAGCCGGACGCCTCCACCGCGCGCGACTACCTGCAAGATGGCCGTCACCTCTGGAACACCGGCTACTTCGTCTGGAACAGCGGTAAGCTACTCGACCTCTACCGCCGCTACGCCCCCGAAGCTTATGGCGCACTCGAACGCATCATGACGGCGATGGGTACGCCCGACGAGGAACGCGTCACCGCCGAGCAGTACGCCGCCATCCCCAAGACGAGCGTCGACTACGGCGTCTTCTCGCACATCGGGCCGCGCGAGATGCTCGCCATCCCCGCCGACCTGGGCTGGGCGGACGTCGGCGCGTGGGACGTGCTGCGCGACGAACTGACCACGGGCGACGGCGCCAACGTGGTCCTGGCCGGCAAACACCTCGCCATCGACACCCACAACAGCGTCGTCTATGGCGCGGCCGGTAAGTTGATCGCCACCATCGGGATCGACGGGTTGGTCATCGTCGACACGCCGGACGCGCTGCTCATCGTCCCGGCCGACCGCGCTCAGGACGTCAAAAAAATCGTGGAACAACTCAAGGCGGATGGCCGGACAGAGTATCTTTAAATTACTCTAGTTTTCGCTAACGAGGGGCAAAGGGAGGGCTTTGGTAGGATAGGGGTGCTGAGACCATATCACCTGAAGGAGCCTCCCGATGCCAGAAGTAGTCTACCGCATGATGACGCTGTTGTGTGC
>JAABUL010003879.1_pt1 | contig 21130 bp, 21 predicted proteins | sample 5559151 | NCBI WGS metagenome assembly JAABUL01 (sample SAMN10711876, study PRJNA513368) | rock metagenome | isolation source: Antarctica rocks | place: Antarctica: Victoria Land, Pudding Butte sud | reverse complement strand
ATGTTTACCTCCACAACTTTTACGCACAATGCCCGTTTATTATCGTTAGGAGTCTATTAACGTGCATATATACTACACTTAAGTTCGCACTTACTGGCCTATTATCATAATACGTAGTGGTGGGGGGGAAAATATTACTAGTAAGGTAGATAATTTTGGCTGTCAGCCCGCGCATCCTGAGTCCTGAGTGTGGCTTAGCCCAAATTTCAGTGACGTGTACGGCGGACGGTAACTGACACTAGGACAAAATCAAACCACCAAAAATATCAGTAGGTAGGTATGACGCGTACAGGCTTGGGAGCCACTCTATTAGGCTTAGCGGCTAACTAGCGGGTAAATACCTCAGGGGGTAACGCTAGAGTATCGCTTCTTCCAGGGGCCACCGCTAGGGTAGCGCCCGGGGGGGTGCTTCCAGGGGACACTATTGGGGTATCGCCCGGGGGGCTGCTTCCGGGGGATACTGTCAGGGTTACGCCCGGAATATTACCCTACTAGTAGGCCGCTAAGCCTAATATAGATAGTATACGCCTACTACTACGCGTTATATCTGCCCTGAGACATATTTTTTCTCAGTGGTTTTGATTTTGTCCTAGTGTCAGTTACCGTCCGCCGTAGACGTGGGCCTGTGGTATGGGCCTGTCCGTACTGGAGTCGATCAAGAAACCTACAGCATTTTGGGGCGCATCTCCTAGGCGGTTAAGGATCGAGCATGTGACGTACAACATAGACTGACAACGGTATTTACGATTCTAAATTGCACAAATCGCATCGACTCATCCTACTTTACAAGTATACTATGATCTAATCTCCTCTGGCTGGCTGTGACAGCTCATTCTGATTGAAGAACGTCCCTTCAAAACGGTGGTCCCACCGCAATCCCAATGAGCGAGCTATCCCGTTCCTCATCTTCGTACCGAAACGTACTATCAGTCTTCCTGAAACCATGATCATCGTCACTAGCACAGATCGCCCGCTCGGGATTTCTGTAGAGTTCACCGATATGATGGACGGTAGCAATCGCCACGTACAATGGGGAGATTGGGGTTGTGCTTCTGATGCTCGGACGGAAGGTTCGAGGAACGTTTCTCGTGATGTGCGATTGGCATGGGGCATGAGCAACGATTACCTTGACCGATAGAGGCTGGATGAAATCCACGGGGAGTACGCTCGGACTGGATCACGCCGCGAGGGCGGTGGTTGATGTTTTGTGCTGGCTTAGAGGCGGGCTGGTTTTCCATGCGGCGCCGAACAGAATCATTCCCAAGCTTGCTCTCTGAGGTCTGGCCTCTAGAAGCAGGATCACAGTCGCCGAGGGATTTGACAGCGGAAGAAGCCCTCCTCTTGGCAGGCCCTTCTGGGATATCCGCCGAGTCTTGGTCGAAACGACGCTTCTTACCTCCGGAACCTGCCTCAGCAGCCAAAGTTGCTTCCTGGAGAGTTGACCGCATCTCATTCAACGTTGCGTGACCCTTTCCGAGCTCGACGTTGGTATTGAAAAATCCTTTACCACTTGGGGACTTCTCCCTAGACGCTATGTAGGCAATGCAATTCTCCGTAGTGTCGCGCAAAAATTTAGCCGATTTTGTCCGCTCCAAGGTTTTGAGTGAGGTAGCATGGAAATCCTTCTTAGCCTTTTGGTAAGTAAGGAAGAGCTTTCTTAGCCTCTCGTTTTGTTCACCTCCAGCCGCTGGGTTTGAGAACGTATCGCCCAACTTGTCCCCCACCAACAGCATCCTTTTTGGTTGGACGATACCATGAGGCTGGTCGGAAAGTCGAGAAAGTTCTTTATCGTCAGAAACGGAAAGGCCGCTTTGATCCGTACGGCTATTAGATGTATGGGAAAGGCCCAGCGAAGCTCTGTGTTGCATACCAGAGCTTGGAAAGAATGTCTGATCCTGACGGGAAGCCGTAGATGATGATTTCCTTCCGACCCGGTATTCTGTGGATGATAGCCACGATATCAGTATGGGAGTGCCCTGGGAGTGCCATAAAGGGGCTTGATACTAGACGTACGGTTAAGGATGTAGCCTCTCGTCAAGGTTGCCTGGGATAGCGTTTTGGCTCGGTCTGCTCCTGCTATGGCTTTGAGACCTAAGATTTCGTCCATGTAGATTTCGATCGCAGCATTTCTGTCCGCTTTCTCCCCCATGAGAACTTCGAAGGCTTTCTGCACTGCTGTGATCTCGCCGTCAGAAAGATTCTGCGAGCGTTGCCGGATCACGCTAAGATCGTGTGTGAGATTACTTCGGAACAGGCGTTCAAGCTCGGGCGATTCGAACAGCTGGGAAGCGATAGGGTGAAGTGTTTTAACCCGGCGGTAAACCTTTACTATCTCACGGAATTTTGTATCCTGACTGAGTTGGAGGACTGACATCCTGAGGTTGTTGTTGTTCGGTGGGTGCTGATCTCCAATCGTAGCTGAAGAAGGACAGAATTGATCGGTGCAGCTGACTTGAGTAACGGTCAATGGGCCCGTACAGCAACGTAGACGGTTGCAGATGTGCAACCCTATGCACTCTGGACCAGGAGTGAAGGGGGGAAACGATGGAAGTCAAGCCCTAGTCGAAAGTTTAGGCCGTGTGTGTTGATTGCTGATCGCGACTTAGGGGTTGTTATGTGTTGAGACAATCCTCACCGCGACCTCATGATCGCAAAACGCGTCTCTGCTTTTTCTTCAACATTCAACTCTTGGCCTCCAAAGTCTCCATACTGCAAACGATAGTCGGCGACAGCAGTGTTTGTCAGACAGGATCCAGGAAACAAGGGGACCTTGTTCCAGCGGCCAGTACATATTGAAGCCATATCACTTCAACGCGTCTGTCCCGTATGCTCCGTGCATATTCTTGTGCCGTGCATGAAATAAATTTCTCATCTCACAGCATGCTACTAGGATACAAACAAAGGACGATGCTATCAAGATCAATATGCTCACATGAAGTGACGAGGCATAGCCGGAGCCCACTTCGACCTCACCGAGGTGCATAGCGCACAAAGAATTGGGTTAGCACTCTGCTTCTATCTCAATTTGTCCTTGTCTGGGTGCCTCCAATGAACGAGCGAGCATGTCAGGCAGATTATCCTCCAGAGCTAGAAACGGAAAAGTTTGAACAAACCAGCGGAAAGGATCATGGCTCCACAGCACCACGCTTGTACTTGGATGGACGATTGCCTCACGCATAATGAGTGTAATATTGGTTCATCTCATGAATCAATTGTCTGCAAAGTTGACCTTAGGCAGCGGGGAGGGTGATTGCATGCTGTCTTTGTTTGAAAGAAGCCGAACAAGGGTATTTTGACTGGGTCGTTTGATAGGCTCCTCTTCCTACTCCACAGACCGAAGCATTGCCCTGGCAAGTGGCACGTCAGAAGAAAGCGCTCATTCGAACATTCTCTGCTCAAGACGACGTTGATATTGAAGATTTCGATTAGGTAAGCCGAGCAAGCTTCCGCTATCACCACGCCACGAAGACTTCGCATGCTCTCATCAACATCGCAGATGCGTGCTGAATGATGTTAGTGTTCCTACTGAGTGCCTTCGTTAGCAATACGAGTACTGGATCATGCGGAGTGCTTGGTGAAAGCTGGCTTTTGACTACCGCCAGCTGTGATTCCCAGGCCATGGCAGACGGCCGGCTTGCACCTTCGGAACTTGGTCGAGGAGTCTCGGAGTCTACAATCCTGAAGGCGGCTGCCCCCTTGAGCAAGCAAAGAAAATAATGCCTGGCTTGCCTACAAGGCAGAAGCCTCTAAAAGCCGGACACGGAGGATGAGGTCCGGGTTCTCATAGTAATACTGGGTCGAAAGGGAAGCTATATCGGAGACAAGCAGGCAATGGCAATTTGATGAGAGCCGTCAATCGATAGGCAGGTTCACTCGAAACCTTGGATACCTCCGTTTTCTACTATCTCCAGGCTCGTATTCCCATCACCATCTGCGATCACGGATATTGGTCCTACCACTTTTCGTATTGACCATTAATATAGTACATGCAAAGCTCATATCAGGCTGTTTCTGTGCTACGGTTTCGCCTCAAAGCCCTCACCTGTGACCCTTCCTTTTAGATGATAACAATAACAAAGTATTGCTCTGTCGTGTCGAGCTGTTCACATCCAATCATAAATTCGCCCGTCGGTGAGAGCCTTCTCCGGTGCGTGTAGCTTTCTTTTTGGGTACGCAAGTAAAAGTGGTCCCTCAATAAGCTGTGATAAAGTGAAGAGAGACTCGGTCCAGAGACCACATGCAATCCTGCAATACATATTCCGACGCGAGACAGCAGGTAGAGGCACGAGATCCGTGAAGCCGTGGATCACAGTCGAAAGTTGGGATTAGAGTTGTCAACAAGCGGACGATGCCCATCCTTTTTTCCCACTTCAACACTTCAGTCCCGCTTCAAATTGTACCTTGATTGCCTTCTTTCTCGTTCCTTCTGTGTGTAATTTCTGTCATTCATTCCATCCTTGTCGGTCCATCGGACATTATCTGATTGACACAACGCCTCTGCTCCTTCTTGTTCTGATGTGGTCCACGTCAGCTATCCTTGCTGCGGCAGCGTTCTGCACATCTCGAACACTGGGCGCCCGTCTTCACCGACGAGATCTTAATGTACCTCTTCTTGATTCTTATGACTACGTCGTTGTGGGCTGCGGTATCAGCGGCCTTGTGGTGACCAATCGACTCTCAGAAATCACAGATAGGACGGTACTCTGCATCGAAGCTGGCGAAGCGTGAGTCTTCCCAAATGCATCAACTACAATACTAAAACCCCACAGTGACCACTATGAAGCATTGATTCAGGATCCGGTCTACGTTGGTGCTGACGTTGGTGGCATCTACGATTGGGATCTTGTCACGGTGCCCCAAACACAGCTGGATGGTAATCCTCGCGCGATGCCCCAAGGCAAAGTGCTCGGTGGTGGCAGCATATTGAATGCTATGTGCTGGAACAGAGGCGGGGCCGATGACTATGATGCGTGGGAAGCTCTCGGAAATCCTGGATGGGGTTGGGAAGGCATGCTCCCGTATTTCATGAAGGTATTTATCTATGCTGCGGTTTGTTGATTGATCTGACACACAAATAAGAGCGAAACATATACTCCCGTATTCTCGGATGAGATCGCAAGAGAGTACTCGATCAACTATAACCCAGCTGTTCATGGCACCTCTGGCCCCGTCCAGGTCAGCTATCCCAAGTACTTCTATCCTCAGTCCAGTATGCCTCTTTCCCGCGTTCTAGCGTTTTTTGACACTAATGGCCTTAGTCAACCTTTTCGCGGCAATGAATCTTCTTGGCCTTCCAACGCAATTCGACCCGAACGACGGAACCTCAGCAGGGCCTGCATTTGTTCCCACAGACCTTGATCCAAACAATCAAACACGCTCTGATGCTCGTCGGACATATTATGATCCATACATTGGGAGGACTAACTTCCACGTCATCACAGGGCAACATGTCACACGGATTCTGACTGATGGTGTCAGCGGCAGCAATGTAGTCAGCAACCCATCTACTGGTGGCAATGATAATGGCGATGGTCCTGCCTCAGGTGATAATGATGGCTTCGGATTTGGTCCTGAAGGGAGCACACCACCCCTCAACGGTACTACATCCTCTCGATTTGCTCGTCGACAGGATCCTGGTACTTCCAACCTGAGGATTACTGGAGTCGAAGTAAGTACTGGTACATGAAGTTGACAGCTTGGCTAAATCTTCACAAGTTCGCGCCCAACGCTACTGCACCACGTCGAACAGTGTATGCTACTCGCGAAGTCATCGTTGCTGCCGGAGCTCTGCACTCTGCCCAGCTTCTTCAACTATCTGGGTTTGGTCCTGCTGCTTTGTTGGAGCAATTCGACATTCCTATTGCCCTTGATCTGCCGGGTGTTGGTAACAACCTTCAAGATCACTGCCTTGTGGGCACCTTCTACCCTTGTAAGCGTCGCCTCTCCCCTATTTTCATAACACCATCTTCTGACCAATTGGGCAGACAACAATGCCAGCTATCCGTCGCCGACCGAGCTCGTAACGAATGCCACATACAATACCAGGGCAGAACAAGAGTATAATACTAATAAGACTGGTGAGTATTCACATTTGTACCTTGCTGAGCAGCCACTGACATGCCCAGGGCCTTGGACTGCCGGATCCCCAAACGCATTGGCCTTCAACCCGTTGCCGCTGATCACCAATAACTCAGCGATCATATTGCTCAACGCTACCTACCAAGCTCCAACAGACTATTTGGTGGCTGGACTAGACCCGACTATCATTGCTGGTTACACAGCGCAAAAGCAATCATTAGCATCACGATTGGGGAGAATCACGACAGCAGCATACGAGATTATCAATAACAATGCTGGAAGCCTTACCGTCGCTGTGATGCACCCATTCTCACGAGGCACATGCTATATTCAATCAGCTGACCCATTCGAGCCTCCAGCTATCGACCCTCGTTGGTTGACCAATCCAGTAGACCGGCAGATCTTGGTCGAAGCCATGTTTTTCAACCGGCAGATTCTGGCTACGCCACCTATGATCGAATTGCAACCCGCTCAATTCGTACCGCCAATAAACGCTGATGAGGCTGCTATCAATCAAGTCATCGACACTGGTATACGGACCGTTTACCATCCAAGTGGCACGTCAGCTATGCTACCGCTAGAGCAGGGTGGAGTGGTAGATTCACACTTGCGAGTGTGGGGTACTCAAAACCTGAGAGTGGTCGATGCTAGTATTTTCCCTATGATTCCAGCTGCACATTTGCAAGCAGTCGTATATGGAGTAGCAGAGAAGGTTCGTACTACCCCAAGAAGGACTTGGGATATGGCTGACTCAATATGGAAGGCCGCCGACATCATCAAGGCCGACAATCTACCAGCAAGCGAAATACCCACTTCCTCTTCAACAACACTGTCTGCAAACGCTAGTCCAAGTGTATATGCAAACGCAACCGTAATCTCACGTCCGGAAATTCTCGCGAACACAACGGCGGGCCTTTCATGGGGTAGCCACCCTATTCCAGCGCCAAACTCCGCGCGATCTTTGTCCTCAAACCCCACAGACGACACTTTCAACTTTTCTCCGCTCGTTCCCATTTCTAGCGGGTCGTCGTTGTACCCAATTACAAGCACTAATCGAATACCAAGCCCAAATCAAGGCGATCTCTCAACGAGCATATCAATATATCCAGCAGTTCGAACAACTGCTGGGCCAGCCCTGAGCGCCCTCTCCCCAATCCCTTCGAAGACAACAAGCATACTCACCACATCTCTGGGTTCGGCTCAAATTGAGACACTGCTATCAGCTGTCACGGAGGACAGTGCGACATCTCATTCCCCAACCAAAGCTACAACTTCCTCCCTACCATCTCCAAGTCTGCTCGGGGCCGTGCAGCAGAGTGCTTCGGTGGCGGCGGCTGTGATGACCTCTATCCTTGGAAGCCCAAAAGCATCCAACGATCAGAAGACGGCCGCCATTGATGCCTTGATACAGTGGCTACTAAGCTTCATGACTTGAAATATCGTGCGGAGAACGTTGATCGGGTGGAATCATATCTCGTCTTTAATTTTCAGCCAATCTTGATGATCACAACGAGCTATCGCTACACCATTGGCTTTCAAAGAGTTTGCTTGGGTCAACTTCGTGTTCTAGATTAGGTTGCAATGTCATTAGGTGCTACAATAATTATATTAATGGAACAATCACAGCTGTGATAGCTATGATTCTCAACTATGTGTTGTTTGACGAGATGCCTATCTCAAGCGAGTTTAGACGACGCATTTCTTCCCGTTGTATTCCCTGGCAGGCGCTCCTGATCAAGCTCAAGTCTCGTTTCCATTATCTGGCCACGAGCCTGGGCTATCACACATCCTGCGCAAACAAGCATACAAGCGACCCATGGGCCATTTCACTTCTCAATGCCTCTATTGGGTACGAAGACTCAGGCTAAGAGCGCAGATCAGACCCCCGGTCAAGATGGGACCGCTAAGGCCCTTGCACCAGGCGCCGGCCGCCTTCCCTACTCGATGATCACACGCTCGCGCTGCTAGCATATGCATACTTGCGGGTATTGTAATCTGTGTTCCTGAATATGTGTGGCGTGAAGTTTTATGAAAGATTGGGGGGATGGTATGCTTGACTTTGTGGCGAGGAATGTCATCGCACTGCACTTTGGCGAGGTGGTGATGGATTTGAGTTCTTCTCCGGTTGCATCGTGGGGGCGGTGTTTTGTTAGGATCACGATATTGCACATTAGTGGAATGGCGATGAGGTTACCTTATAACGGAAGGGGTGAGGGATGGTACGAAGGTGGGAGTTGTGGGGTATGTACATTATGTTCATGTTGTATGTCGGAGTATGTGGTGCTGTCGATATTGTATGCGGGGTGCCGACTGTCTACAACACGTCTGCGTCTGACTCGTTGGAGTCGCTGGGATTATTGGATGGATTGGTAGAGATTTACCTGGTCTGATTTCAAGGTCTGACAAAAGCTAGCTGGAAGCGAATGATTATACTTGTGTTGCTATGGAGGGTATCAGGGAGATGCAGCAGCAGGTGGGGAGGCCTCTGCTTCACTGTAGATGGGATTGGGATGTTGTTGAGACAACTGATCGTGCCTGTGAAGGAAGATGAAGGTGTAGAGATCTAAGATGGCTGGGTGGTAATGTGTCGAAGGATATCTTTGTTAACGGTATGGAGTACTGCCTAGTATCCTGACGCCCATGTTGGTAAGCCATCGAGGGGAGGGGAGGGGTGGACCGTCCAGCTCATCGAGGTTCAGCGGGATTAACCGGCACGTTGAGGAAAGGTGAGAAGGGCGGCAGAGGAGGCTGTGATTTGGAGATTCTGTGATCTTATTCGTCATGAAGGCTTCAATATCTAATGTACATGATGCCCCTTTTCGATGAATTGACAGAGTCCAAGTAATATTGACCTTTGGGCAGTTCTTTAAAGACAATCGATTTCTTCAGGTATGATCACGATGAGATGTTGCTAGAGCTTCCGTGTCAGCTGACTTCTTTCTCATGCGGGTTGTGTTTGTGGAGATTGCTCAAACACGCGAGCACGGCTCTTATCTTTGGCCCCCAGGCTCGATTCGTTGACCTTGACAAGGTCTATGACTACTGACGGACAGCCAGACAGACAGACTCAATCCCTCTGACCAGTTGCACGGATACTAGGGGTGTCCGCACGATGACCTGTTCAACAACCATCGGTGAGGTCCTGTAGCACTCCGTTTGGTCCCTGCGTCCTAGTCCTAAGCGATCCAGCTATCCCGTCCCTTGCGGGCGCCCACATTGCATGCCAAGACAACCCCCTTGTACTACGTACTGTCACCCACAGAGTCAGAAAGCTCGGGACTGGTGGCAGCCACGGTCATGTGCATAGGAGATATCCTATTGTTATTGGCGCCCGGAAAGATGCATCTTATTCGAACCATTCGCAACGTTCACTTGTTGCAGTCACATCGATCGACCGGAATCCCGAGCTGGGAGGTACACCGAAACTCCCCCACAGCACAATGCGCATTGTTGGCTTACATGCACGCGACTTCACCTGCAGCCGTCGACCCCTCAATTGCTACCCAAATCAATGATCATTGGGCATTGAACTAGCCCTGCAAGCGCACCGCTCTTTTGCCGTCACTGAGCAGCTGGTAGAGGCTTGACACCAACCCTTGCCCGACTGAATGCGACATTACGCGAGCTTGGTCGGTAGACGTATAACTGTTGTGTTGGAAAGAAAGAAAGTGAAATCCGACAGGACGCGTCATGTACTCTGCAAGACTGGCGATGGGCCGTCGGTGACGGGAAGGCCGACAGTTTCCAGCAAGATGCCTTGAACCTCGATGACTGGCTGTCGTTGCACCCTATACCCTCGTGGCATGGCGGCACAGCAGGCTAACCTCCCGTCCTGTCTCTGTAATTAATGATCGGTGCGGCCCTCGGGCCGTGGTGGTTTGAAGCGGTTGGCAGCGTCGCCATGGCGAGAATTGTGACAACCTTGACGATGCATCGCATCAGTCGTGGTCTCGTGGAAGTCAGCGAGGGAACGTTGAAGCGCCAGTATGCATCGACCTCGCAGCTGCGCATCATCTTCGATCTGTCGACCGCTATGAGGTGGCATTGTGCTAGAAAGCCGGGCTGCAGCCAATCTAAATGATAGCGAGAGTGTACTACTGCAGCACGAGCATTGGTGCACTCTGCCATGGCCGACAATTGGAGGAATGTTGATTGCAACGGTGCCTGCTCATCTAGCCTAGGAAACTTGCGACAGAACATCGTTACTGCACACTTCTCTCCACCACCTCTTTTTTTATAAGGATGCCAAAAATGTGAAGCAATTTCCATCTCGTGTGAGAAGAAGCTTCCGCTAGTTCTCTTCTAGGCTTCTAGCTGTTTTGGAGATCGGGAGATGATGAGATGAAAGGGTGCCAAACACGTGGTCTTTGACAGGTTTGACGGTGCTAGCATCTCACTACTATCCCACTATCGACGCGCCTTCCGTCCGCTTGGAAGGATCTTAGCACGGGATCGTCAATTGGACAGCGAATGATTGGCCGAGCATATCTATCCTGTTTCTGAACGTTGATCAACGGAGGCATGAGAGCCTCTGTCTGGCAGGGCGAGCACGCTCCAATTCCAAATAGTCTTCTCTTCTCATACACCGACTCCATATCATCGGTGGACGGTAAAAGACAGCTTCAATAATACAATGGGATCGAACATAGTAACGACATTATAAGGCTTACTATTGCATACTATCCATACTTTGGTGGCATCTCGGCACCCAAACTGCTTCCTACCTAGATAAATCTCCTCCTTCCCCCACCGAACTCTGCCTCGTTCCGCAACAACCCTTCGCTTCCTCGCATCGTCAATTGTAACGCTCGCACTTCTTCCCTGCTCTCAAGCTTCTCATGATACAGATGGTAATGATGACGCATTAATGGATTGACGACCTACACGAATTTCTACTATTCAATTTGGTTCCCCAGCTCGCGCAATCTCACGGTGCTGCCAGTATCCCGAACCACCTCCACACCATGTCAAAATCCGTCACACCGCTTGAGAGCTTCACACATCTCACCGAAAATATACCCTCATGGCTCACTAATCTCGACGATCTCACAGCTCAAGTTACCGAGCAAAATGCTCGCTTCATTCGGAATTCGGAATTCGGCGAACAATTGAAGAAGAAGAAACACAATTCCACGGAATCACTGCGGCCCAACGACGATGACGATAATATCGCAGACAATACTATAATTCCACCTACGGATAAATACATCCCTCCAAACCCCTCGCACAAGTGCCTCTCGCACGCCTCTCGACCACAGGCCGCTGCCAACAATGCTCTCGTCGTAGCTGAGATTCGCCGGAAGCGGAAACCTGGATCAGGGCACTCTCATGCTCTTGGCCATGCCCGCTATCGTACCAAATCCATGATCATCGTCTACTATGATTCGGCTATACAAGACTCCTTCGAATCTATCGTCCGGAATATCGCTGCTGCCCGCAACTCGCTTCGAAAAGGAAAGATGACCGCTAGCTTCAAGGCACGCATGGCCTCAATAGGCGTGGGCATGGATGATGACCCCTTCTCAGGTGCCACCAAATTCAAGTTGATGGCGCCGAAGATGATGAGACCTTCCCTGCCAAGCACGCGTCTTGGTGGACCAGATCTCCTCAATGGCGGCGAGATGACGTCTTTCGAAGACGCGGATAAAGACCTTGAGACGGCGCAGAGCTTGTGCGAAGTGGCTGCGCATCAATTCCTGCGCGACGGTGATTGCAGGCTTGAGATTGAGGGGACGAGGAAGAGGTTTCAAAATGTTCTTGAGTTGGCTAAAAAGGAAGTAGAGAGGCTGACGGAGGAAGAGGAAAAAGAGAAAGCTAAGGAGATAGCATTGGCAGAGCAGAAGACCGACGGCGTCCAAACCGCAGCGGAAATTCCCAAAGTGGTGGATACTGTTGAGAAGAAGGTGCAGCCCAAGATGGAGCCTTCTCCGTTGAAGAAGATTAACTTCGCGGGCACTGGTACGATCGAGATCGATGATGGCTCGGATGCTGAGTCTATACATCTTGATCTTTCTGCATTTAGGAGGACTCGAAGTGGTTGAGCTCCATGCTCCCATGTTTCAGCGTGGCTTGGTATCTGGCATCTCTGAACACTCGTTACTTTGAATTGCTGTTTCTTCGAGCGATATCGGTGTTTGCTGCTTCGCATATTTTGCAAGGAATGGACGACATGAGCGGTCGTCCAGCGATGGCGTTTGCTTCAAATCCTCTGCGAATCTCCTCAGGACCTCACAAATGAAAACGAACAGAGGGTGCCTCACTTGACATGGCAGCATTGATTTCCACGTGCTTTCGTGAAACAGCGGTAGGGTTCCAATCTCAGTTCACGTCACTTCTTCTGTTTGACATCTTTGCCCTCCGCGCCAAGAATCTTCTGTCAACCTCACTTCTCCTCCTTTCACCTCACCCACTTACATCCTTCATTCCTCGACCACTCCTAAGAATTTAGCAACTTGACACGACAACTCTACTTCTACGCTCCCTGACCATATACCGTGTCTCCCTGTGCTTGAAGGACGCTGGATCGGCCTTGCGAGTAGGTGACATAATTCAACATTATGGACGGCACCATCTCCAACGTTGAATGCATCTATCCATTTGACCTTTACCTTACGGCAACCCAACTGCTAACATTAAAGTCAAGCAGGAAAATCTTGTGACGGCAAGCCATCAAGTCGTCGTCAAACGTTCGTAGGTCTGCCTTGCTGAAAGTGACAAAAGGTAAGCTATCGCCTCGATCTTCATAATTATCCCTTTCACCAACAACGATCGTGTTTCCTAAAGTCAGCCTACATGAAAACCTAAGCCTGCCGGATTTTACTTTGGCAGCGACGGCGGAGTCTTAGCACCATGGCGCCACATAGAACAGCTCAGCGGAAGGTAAGTTACCATGCAGCAACCCTACTCTTGGAGCCTACCCTGACAGCCCACTCTTTTAGGCGGAGACTTTCGCTTCAAGCACCATTTCTGATATTGATGTTGACTTCGACTCCGACTCGTACGACGGTCAATCACAACCTATAATTCCTGCTCAAAAGGTTTCAACCCCGGTCAAGAAAAGGATGAAGCTCGAGAAGGGAATTGACATTAGTAACGTCATTCGGACTCCAGCTCGTGGTTCTACCAGCTCTAAGTTGACTGTATCTGACGACGACAACCCCAGTGCAAAGCGGCAGCGTGTCACTCGTCACCAGAAGCATAATTCTCTAAACTACGATACACGCCTCCACCCTCTGGACAAGTACACTCGCCCCGCACATTTCGCCAAAGTGAATGAAGAGTACTGCAGTGCCAAGCAACATGCCAAGCATAGCGATAGCTCGGACGGAGATATTGACGACAACAACGTTGGGAAGGACGATGGAGCCTCCCAAATATCCCAGGAAGCTATCTCCGACACAGAGAGGACACCTGTGAAGACCTCTCATACTGCGAAGCGTACTTCAACGCCTCGATTCCCAAGTGAACACCGTCGGCGTTCGTCCCGTACCCTAGGTCGAGATGAAGCGCCAAATTATAACATGAAGTGAGATACCTTTCTGATGATCTAATTTCTTGGGGCACGTTTCTGATCATGGCTAACGATTTCGACAGGATTCATCCGGACTACGACAGAGTACACCGACCAGCTATGATCAAGGCGGCTTCGAGAAAAACTTCGGAGGAGCTTGAGTCTCGTCAAGCGTCTGCCAAATCGGGTAGCACGTCAACCCTCGTGAGCGAGGACAGCATGGCTCAGAGCTTCTCTGTTGAGAAAAGCCATGGGCTGTACCGAGACGCTGCAGCCACAAACCTGACCTTTTCCGATGTACAAACCATTGCAATACCTCCGCTTCCTAAAAGCAGAATTGGTAAGTCTCTGGAGCCAGCCAATGGTAAAACACGCCCCGAATCTCCTCCACGAGTAGGCGAAGGCTCTTCAACGGCGCCTTCCGCCGAAACCCCAGGTCTTTTGCAACCGCTTCCAGATATGCGAAAAACCCTCTTGAAGTCATCATCGTCCAGCGAGGAGTATCTGTCGAATCCGGGTGGTAGAGCCACTCTTGATTTCAATGACCTTAGCAGCCTCGACAGCCGTCTCTACCGTCTTCAAAACGGCGCTCCGGGGCAAGGAAATACTCTGCCAAACTCATGGGACAACGTCAAGCAGGTCCTGTTTGAGAATGGGGAAATTACCCTCGATACTCTCTACAGCCACGAAGGTACAAGATGGATCAAAGCGCGTTATGAAGAGGTCCGACTGGGTGTCGAAGCCTTTTGGACCAGCAAGCCCGACCCCACTGAGGATCGAGACTTGACGCTGAGACACATGGAAACATTCAGTGTCTTTGACCAGAAGCCCGGGTCGAAGTACTGGAGGCACTATGAAGACAGTCTCTACCGTCCAAGCTCAACCAGCCGGAAAGAAATTGGCCAGGTCCCCGAAACAGATGATGATGGAGAGACATATCGTGAATCGAATGAACCCTACGGCCTTTGGCTACATCGTGCGATCGATAAAGGCACCTCTCCTTGGATCTTAGGCGCCGACGAAGTTGCGTCTGGAGCATCTTCACCGTTTCACGCTGGTGCTGAAGAGGACATATCACCCAACTTCGAGGACGGACATAGAGAACAAAGTTACATTGATCCTGGAGACAGAGGCGAAGAGCAGAGTGACGTTGACTATGACCGTACACTCGTTGAGAGCATGCAAGACGCCGTTCAATCCTCTGATCCCGTCATTAGCACTCAGGAGCTCAGAAATTTGCTGTCGCCTGTTACAGAGTACATGCTCGACCATCGGGGCAGTGGTGACGCTACTGGCGGCGTGAACGACATTGTCCTGAGTGATCCTACAACTTTTGAATTCAATGGATCAGGAGCACAGGATGATGACCCTGCCAATCATACGTGGGTATCCCCCAGAATGAATATCAGTGAACGCAGAGCACCGAAGTCATCTCCTACGCTGCTGGAAGCTTTTCGGTATGTCAAAAGGACGTCAGTATCTACCGTAGATCAGACCGATTCCAGTCAGCACACCCATGACCTGAAAGCTTCTCGTGTCGCCGGCTTGGGTCAAAAGCGCAAGTCTAGAAACGAACAGGAGGTCATCATCCGTGAAGACTCGCCAGACCGGCAGGCTATAGCTCAGAACTTCAAGTCACCGAGAACAGACCTGCCCAAGGAAAATCTTGAAGAAGGGGGAGAGGCGGTAGATTACTCTGGCGATATCCAAGTGAGAACGCCAACAATTCGTAGACACCGCGAAGCTGTCAACACCCCACCGATTGCAAGAGTTGCTCCAGGTGGCAATGCGAAAACGACCCCAAGTCATCTATCATTTTTTGGTGGTCCTATCGGACCAGTCTCGCCACTTGCATGAACGATTACCATATCTGAAGTACGACGTTTGATGTCGCTATCGAGCCAAGTCAGCATCTGCTTATGAATCATTCTGTAGTCGACATCTCTACACCTGGCTTTGATATTTTTGATATAAGGAGCAATTTGAGCTAATTGCTTTGGCACAAAATAGCTATGAGAAACGAGGGACGGTAGTCTTACTGGGGCGACGGATCTTTGCAAGGTATTGCTGGTTGCTGATTTCATCAGCTGGGTAAGACATTTGCATCATTACAATCCAAGGCCATAAACGGCAGTGCTATCTCTACTGTCTACTTACCTCAGCACTCAGCTTTTGAGTGAAAAGAATACTATGCTATCTATTATGCTTGCACCACTGGTGAGTTCTCGTGGGACATGACATCCTAGTACAATAGTAGCTGTCACAATACAGGAATCAAACAAGGCCATGGCTTCCAAAGATCCAATAGAAGAATCTGTGCTTTCCTCGAACGAAGAGGACCCCGAAGGCTCACCTAGCGTAACATGACGCTGACCACCGTCTTCGCCACTGACACCATCGCCCAACGCCGACAATATCCCATAAGATACCCACTACTATAAGCAGACGCCGTTTTAGTCCATTTAAGATTCGATGAACCAGCATTAATGAACTTCCCAGATGTCCAAAACCAGGCCCACTCACTCAGCCGTCCCCATCAACGACGCTGGTCATCATCTTCTTCTTCCATCCATTTCATGAGGAAAAATCCGACTACTCCCCACTCACATCTCCCTCCACCACAGCACCTCCACCATCCACTCCTACACCAACACACACCCTTGCCCTCTCCTACACGTACACACTCCTCGAATCCTTCTTCAAACACGGCGCCCTCCAACCTACCCCTTCCTCTCATCTACCTCTCCTTCCTATCCAATCCCATCAAATCTCCTTTGACTGAAAAAACACAAGCAAGCTCTCTGTGCTCTCTGTCCCCTCCTCTCTACCTTACCCAGCTGAGACCGCGAAAGCTCGGCTATTGAAGGCCGCGGCGGCGGTACACTGCCAGACTCGATGGAGACGCAAAGTTCCAGTTTTTAGATGATGCTTAACTACACCCAACTCCTAGACTTTGCACAAATATCTAGCATCCGGTCTCGTGCATACAGCATGTGCAATGCCGCCAACGAAACCCCATTCGCAACCTCTCGAGCGTACAGTCTTGGTCACAGCAGATGAAACCGGGGACATCACCACGCTGATATCCCACATCAACACTTTGCTCACCCACCTCTCGCCCACCAGCTGTCTCCTACCAACGGTCTCCTATCACCCCTCGCTTCCCCCTCAAACCCTAGCCACCAAGCCAGCAAACAAGGGACCTTGAGCCAATGGCCGCATTAGATGCAGTATCTCGTCCCAACACTGCTGTCCTCCACAAGCCCGTTTCTAGCGGGACAGTAGTACCAGATGTACAAATGTGACTCCCTACTGCACATATCGTGAGGGCGGCTGAATACATCATTCGTGATTTTCCATGAGGGGGTGAATTGAGGGCAGTACTGTTGTAGAAGAGCAGCTGATGCGTAACGACAAGCGGAGAGGACGGAGTGCGGGTGATGTGATGGACGAGGAGGGGGTTGGGCAGTGTGAAAAGTGAGAAACGTATAGAACGGTATTTACGAGTCGCAGTTATAGAATAGAGGGAAGGGCGAAGGTTTTTGTGATGCTGGAGTATGGATTACGGTCTGGGGTGGACGCTGTAACCAGGTTTGAGATTGTGCAAACGGTCAACACACAGTGGAGAGAGGGAAACGAGACAATGAAACTAGGGGAAGATAAAACTCAGCTCACTGTAGAAAAAGCAACACTGAATGCGCACCATCACCTGAGTTCAAACCTTGCCAGCTGATACCTCATCAAAATTATACAACAGCACAGTGATTAATGCATTGATATGCAGAATCCAAACATGCAAAGGTTAAAAATCCAACAGTGCCAACGTCACCAACTTTTCAGAATTTGGAAAGGCAGAAGCATCAATTTGTGCATGAAATATGAAGAACCATTCACGCGATCACGTAGGGAAAGGTGTGATGTGGATGCGATGTTCCCGATTTTCCTCGAGGTTTGAGGCTTCAAGTGCTTAGACCGTACCTGGTTCGGATATCAAACAAAGAAACCTGTGCAGGCATTGGCACAGCTCGAACAGTGCAGCTAGCACCCCGTTGTTGCTCATTCGACCGCTTGGCTGTGTATATTAGAGGAAGCAAGCGGTGGACGGGTTGATCTGCGACGAGCTTCGACGCCCAAGTATGTACTTGTGCGATATGTTGTAGCCACATAATCGTCCTCGGAGGGAGATCAACCCGCAGAACCAATCATACATCGGTTAGTGCAGCCCCATGTGCCTTGCGAGATGATGACCATGAAGACATACGTGCCCAAGTCCAGCCTGTCACCTCCTACCTGCATGTCATCGTCTTCCAAATCCAAACAACCCCCCGAGCCCATAGCTACCTCCCCTACCTCCACTCTCCCCCCTCATAGCTTCATCTTCAATCCACAATCTCAAGAAATCCCTATCTTTCATCTCCGCAATGCTGGTAAGCCTCGTCTGCAATTGAGCCTCGCCTCGACTAAAGGCAAGGAGAGTAGGTATGCTCGTAATCTATACCCCTGCAATCAGTACGCGATCTATCTGGAATGAAACAGCAGATTCCCTCCGCTTGAGTGAAGCCGAGTAAGTAAGGTACGTACCATATACCGTCCCGCAACCTCCCCCAACGTAGGCGAATCGAATTCCACCTCCGCGAACCCTACGCCTCCTTTGTTTTCCCCCGCGCCCTCCTGTTCAATCAAGTCGCGTACGACGGGGCCTACGGCTTTGCAGGATGGGCACCATGATGCTGTCCAGAAGGTTATCAGAGCTGTTCGGTTGGAGGCGTGGAGGAGGGTGAGGGTGTCGAAGTCTGCTGGGGAGCGAATGCTGGGAAGAACGGTGTTAGTTGGTATAACATCGTTGGATTGGCTAAGGAGTCCGCGTACGCTTGCCTGCGGAGTGGCTGGGGATGGGGAAGAGAGGTTGACGTACTTACGGATCGTAGATGCGGTTTTTTGCTGAGAGGCGAGATGTCGTGCCGAATGCTCTAGGTCTTAGGCTTGCTTTGGGCAAGTCGGCATATAGAGAGCATTTCAGCCTACGGAGGCTATATCGTATTGAAGGTGGAGGCTTCATAGCGAGTGGCTAGAGTTGCGTTATCTGCAGGTGAGGCTTTGTTTGGGGAGCCACTCAGCCCTATGAATTTCAATGACCACTCTACAGGTCGTACCAGTATCTTTCTTCCCTACCTCTGAATGGTACGTTCTATTGCAGTTTGTCGTTGTTGCGCTATGATCGTATGGTCAAGATGGATCATCTACAACATATTTTATGGAGCAAGAAGCCCGTAGCGTCCTTGAGTCTCTTCTCCCCTTCGTCCTCTTGATCGTCCTATCGGTTACCATGATAATCTACATCTCTCTACCTAATAAGTCCATCCTTGTGTTGTTTACCATCCAAGCGTTCATATACCTCTGACGTGTTTAGGCCTAAGGCTCCACCATTCCCCTGCTTTTCTTCCCCAACAATTTTCTGCAAAGCCTCTCAATTTGGCTATCTGGCACCATCGATTCGATGGCATCTAACGTCTCACGACGGGGTCTTCGCCCTTGCCAATAGCCTCCTACCGCCTCCTATTGCATGCGTTGAAGCCGCCATCGGGGGGTCTTCTAAGCTCAATGTTCCCGTGCAGGCGCTTGTCGAAGAGTTTGATGCCCGATAATTTACACTGCGGTTGTTCCTAAAGCGAAAGCTCTCCTTTTAGAAGAACATACTGTAAGGAACGCCAGATTAGAGATCGACTCAATCGAGCTGGAGGGACAGCAAAGATTCAACCCCGGCAACCAATTGGTCTAACGTGACATGAGACGGTGGCTCGCGGACGCAGCACTTGCAGAGCATCGTCAACGTGCCAGGAGCTGTACGCTCATGGATGTATCATCATTAATGCGAATGATACTGCGTTCTCTGCGTTCACATAAAGACCTCAGCAGAATCTTGTTTCTTCTTTATAATGTGCTACAATAGATGCTCTTGGCCCGAAACACTTGTGCTGCTCGCTACTGCATCTACCAATGGAACATCACCAATATTGGATTGCTCAGATTACTACACGATCATGTGAGAAACACAATCCAAACGTCCAGATGGCCCGAAATTCTGACATGGCGGGCTTCCTATGGAATACCAATGGAATAGCAAGCCTCTCATGACATCTGCGCGAATACTTCCCTCGCTCGAACGCTCGTTCTGCTATGTGCAGTGTTACCACAAACACCATGGACTCGTGCGGATTTTGTGATATCTCGCCGAACAACTCCATTGGGTCTCTTCGCTTGTTAATGGTGCACTAGACTGCCATGCGACGGAAATCGCTTGACGTATAGGAGCTTTTCATTGGGCGTGCCTTAATCTTGGTCGAACATGCGCCGGATATATCCCACATCTGACACCATGCAGTTTTCCCTTACTTTACTCGAATCACAGAGTCTTCAAGATGCGTCGCTCTGCCTTCGTCATGTCGCTCATCTCAATTTGGGGTACTTCGGCAGCACATCCACCACAATTCAACAACGGGCTTTCTCAGTTCCTAACAGATACAAAACTCAATGCGACCAACCGCCTACCTCTTATCTCAATTCCATCAAGGTAAACGCAATCGTCCTGCCTGCCACCTCTCCAAATTAATAGAGCTCGCCAACACCAGCGCTCAAATTGTTGCCATAGGTGCACCAAGGTGATACCAAATCCCTGTTTCTCGTCATTGCCATCACTCAGACTCACCCCCACGACAGTAACAACACCCTCCGCTCCGACGATGAGAAGACATACGCCGTTCCCGCCAGTGACTTAACACTCAGAGTGCGATGGTGGAACGACCGGCCCATCAACTACGAGAGGCTCGGCGCCTACCTACAAGAAATCCAAATGGAAGTCATGGAACACATTGCCAAAAACAGAGACAGTCCGCTCTCGAAATTCAACGACGATCCTTATCGCCGGCGTGGCATTGGTTTTTATACCATATTCTCATCGACACCGTCACCTTTACATCCGGAGCAGCATTTGACGTATAAATTCCTCTTTGAGGCTCTGGAAGGCTTGTACGATGTGATGTTTGTTGATAATCACCCTGAGGGGTCCTACACGACAATCACACATGAGACTTTCGGAGTGTTGGGTACGGCAGTGATCTTGCCCAGGGATCCAGCGTCTTATCATGTGGCTGCAGCTTGATTCGACAGCACTTTTCCTTGAGTCATTTGAGACTGGTTTTATACTTTCAGGCCAGATCGCCTTCGCATCTGATCATTTATGTATTGCTGACCATGCTGCGGAGTCGTCATATATAGTAGCGGAGCTACCTTGTGATTTCTAAGGTTGAAGCTATTCGCCTTCAATTGTGGGTCATACAATGGATTCATCAATGCGCTTTGATGCAGTATTATATTTTGCTATCATGCAATACTTGGTCGCTTGGCGCTTCTGCTTCAGAAGAATTGGTATATCAAATCTACTCTAGATAAGCAAACAACGCCAGTCTATGCAATTACTCGCTCCATGTAAATGCCTAATATTCCACGCCTTCCAGATGCTTTCTGCAATTCTCGACCTCCACC
>JAABUL010003878.1_pt1 | contig 21137 bp, 29 predicted proteins | sample 5559151 | NCBI WGS metagenome assembly JAABUL01 (sample SAMN10711876, study PRJNA513368) | rock metagenome | isolation source: Antarctica rocks | place: Antarctica: Victoria Land, Pudding Butte sud | reverse complement strand
CTTGGTGTTTTTGGTTGAGAGCCTTTAATGGGCTGCTGGTAACGGGTACCTTAACGGCCGAAGTTGCTGATAAGGCCAGCGGCAAAGAAAAGTCCAAGATTCACTCAAAGTAGCTTGGCAGCCTTCGTTGGCACGTGACTTGCTATTTTGGTCGCTCAAACGCCAAATTGGAGGATTGCCATGGATTGCGCGTCGCATGGCGGAAGCCCCTCCAAAACTCCAAGAAGTGGGTGGTGGTGGTGTGTGACTGTGTGGCACTGGGGATATTGCTGCCGCAGCACCCTCGTTGCCGCACTTGCCTTTTGTATCTTTACAGTGTAACAGTGTCCTGCCTCTGCCAAGCCCCTTCTCCCCTCCTCCATCCTCTCTCTCCGTGCACATTTCAGAATCAATATTCCATAATCATCACCGTCTCTCTTGCTCTCGAGCAGAGCCTTTCTTTGTCTCTCGTTCTTGTCGCTTGCGACCCCACTTTCGCCCAACTCGGCAAAGGAAGTCGTTCGTTTCGGTCCCGCCTGCTCTGTCTCGCGAAACATCTCCGTGATTCCCTCCGGGGCCACATAAACACCACACAACTGCACCATTCATTCACCTCTCATATTCATCTTCATCGCCTCCCCCTCTAGCAACCATGAAGGGTCTTGGGGTGACTTCAACAGCCATCGCTGCCGTAACCTGGTTCGCCGCTTCAGCCGTAGCTCAGCTTGACCCTATAGTGATCAAGGTATGATCAAATCCAGTGCGCTTGCCAGCAAAATCGCAGCTCATATGAACATAATTCTTCTAGGGCTCGAAGTTTTTCTACAAGACAAACGGCACAGAGTTGTGAGTAACGGCGGAAGGACACTGTTGACTCGATCGCTGATGGCTCCTTGTCATAGCTTCATCAAAGGCGTGGCCTACCAACGTATACATGCTCAAGCCTTTCTGATGGCATATCATCTAACTTGTAACAGAGGACTATGGCGGCAATGGATCGACCTCGTTGTCAAGTGGCACTGGCTACACAGATCCGCTAGCTGACGCAACCAAATGCGCTCGCGACATACCTCTCTTGCAAGGACTTCAAACAAATACCATCCGCGTCTACGCCCTCGATCCCACAAAGGATCATTCGCAGTGTATGCAGATGCTCACGAAAGCTGGCATCTATGTCATCTCAGATCTCGGTGAACCCGCCACCTCCATCAATCGAGACACTCCGGAGTGGAACGCACAGCTGTACAGTCGATACGCAGCTGTCGTTGATTCAATGTCGAACTACACCAATACCCTTGGCTTCTTTGCTGGCAACGAAGTGTCAAATGCGCCCAACAATACAGCGGCAAGTGCCTTCGTCAAGGCAGCGGTACGAGATATGAAGGCATACATTGTCAGCAAAAAATACCGACCTATGGGTGTGGGATATGCGTCCGATGACGACGAGACTCGTATTGAATTGGCGGATTACTTCAATTGTGGTCCAGTAGAGAATAGCATTGATTTCTGGGGCTACAATATCTACTCATGGTGTGGTCAATCCTCTTACCAGCTCTCCTCGTACGAGGCTCGAACCAAGGAATTTTCTACCTACAACGTCCCCGCCTTCTTCGCCGAGTATGGTTGCAACAAAGTTTCGCCACGGCCATTCGACGAAGTCGCCTCATTGTTCGGCTCGGATATGACTTCAGTCTGGTCTGGTGGAATTGTTTATATGTACTTCCAGGAGACAAATGATTACGGTAAGCCACAAAGTGCTCGGCGAGAGCCTATAAACGATGCTGACGTTTCCCAGGGCTCGTGAGCATCGGCAGTGACGATAAAGCAACAACGAATAAGGACTACGAAAATCTCTCCTCTATGCTTGGCAAGGTCAATCCGACAGGGCCCAACTCAGCTTCTTACAGCCCTACAAATCAGGCTCAGGGTTGTCCGACCACAAGCACTTGGCAAGCTGCCACTGCATTGCCTCCAACTCCGAATGATGCCGTGTGCAGTTGCATGGTGTCAAATTTGACTTGTGTGGCGAAGTCTTCTCTCAGTTCAACACAGATAAAAGATCAATTCAACTATATCTGTGACCCTGCCCAGGGAAGTAATTGCGCTGGGATTCTGGCAAATGGTAGCACGGGAGCCTATGGTGCGTACTCGATGTGTAGTGCCACGGAGAGGCTTTCCTGGGCTTTTAATCAGTACTATCTCAACCAAACGGGAACAAACAGTCAAAACACCAGCCCGTGCGATTTCGGTGGGGCTGCGTCGAAAGTCAGCCCCAAACTCGCATCAAGCTGCAAAGCGGTGGTTAGCCAGGCCGGTGCGGCAGGAACAGGCTCGATCACGAACGCACCCACCGCTACTGGTGGCTCTGGCTCCGGCTCTGGTACTGGCTCGAGTTCTGGCAGCTCCTCCTCGTCGAGCAAAGGAGCTGGAGTCGTCCTCGGTGTGCCCGCCTTCGACTTCGGCGTTCTCAAAATTGCTGCGTACATTACGAGTGCAATGCTCGTTGGTGCCGGTATGATTTTGCTGTAGGTTTGGAAGCAAGTGCCAATGGTGGAGGGAGTTGCGAAATCGTTGCTGGGAAGAGGCGATTGGAAGTCAACATGATGATAAAAGATGAGAGAATGGGCGTTTAGATTCTCGGTGTCAGTCATAGTCTTTCCTTGCTCATGTTTTAGACTGTCAAAACGAAGCCATTGTGTATGATAGGGAAAGGATGCTTTCTTTTGGACTTGCACGCACCATGCCTTCGTTCTATTCGCTGCTCGACTGTGCCAAAGATCAGCTTAGCCCAATTCATAAACCACCAGCGTAGTTACAGGCTGACTGCAGATCTAACGATCCAACGATATGCTGTATTGCCGCTTGGGGCCTTGTAGCGTCGCCCTAGGAGACGTTTGTTTACCCGAAGTCGGCAGCTTGACCCCACAAATCTGCATGGTATCACACCAGTAGGACAAGTAAAATTCAACTTGGAAGGGGAAAAAACAGCATGGCAAGGTTGAACCAAATCAATGATAGCGACGATGAGTTTCCAGAGCTCTCCACCCTTCTACGGCCCTTTGGAGACGGCGATATTCAAGCCTCGGAAAGAGCGTCCAAGAAACGAGATGATAGCGGCAGATTGCCATTGAAAGGAGAACCTAATAATGCGACCGGAGTAGGTGATAAGAGAATACCTGTGCCACGCAATGTCGCCCAACTGTCTCCAGAGGAAAAGCATTCCAGTGGGCCATTTCCTTTAGGGCTACTTAAGCTTGCGGACATTAATGCGCTTCATGTCCCACATTCTACGCAAAGACTTGATGGTGGGACAAAATCGAATACAGCAAAACCTAGCACTACATCCAATCCAAGAAAAACAGTAAAGCCGCGAGTCGACTACAGTAAACTCGCCTCTAGGCTATCAGATGCGAGCTTATCGGTTTCTGACAGTGACTCTTTTACGGACCTATCTGGCTTTATTGTACCTGATTCTGCGAGTGATGAAGAAATCCTGCCTTCCACATCCCGAAACGCAAGAGAGTCTCGGAAGACTACGAAGAAGTCTAGAGATCAGCAATCCAAGGAGTACGCATCAAGTCCAGTCCGGTCACCTTCTGAGGAACAAGAGAGCACTGGACGAATTTATTTCATTTCGCCGAAAAGAGGCAGAAAGACATCGAATCTCGTTTGCCCCGAGTCTCCTCCTAGGTTCAGGACACCACCAAAAATCTCGGACCGGGTTGAACAGCACTCTGATCTAGACCAGCCATGTTCGAAAATGAGATTGTCTGTCCCAATCGTCACCGAATATGACTACAATGCTAAGTAAACAACAGTTCTCCTCTACGGTCTAAGTCGCCATACAAACGCAACGACCAATCACATCGAGGCACGCCTCCATCAAGTCCGTCCAAGCCCAGATTGCAATCTCCATCGAAAAGTCATCGTATCCCACCCTCTCCACATCGACCAAGCATAGACGCTTTCTGGAGCGCAGACGTGATCAACGACTGGAATGAGCAATACTCGCCCAAGAAAGCCTTGAAGTCTCCGCGCAAATTGCGTCTTCACTCAGTAGAAGAAGACGATGATGAATCATCGCCCTCTGAGTCACCTCGCAAAAGCTCCAATAAGAGTCCAGCTAAAGGGGACAAGAGATTGACCGATCCACGAAAGGCATTCGACTCCAAAAAGGGACAGCTAGCCGCCTCATTCGTGGCAGAAGTCGATCTAGCTGTTGGGGATGGCCAGGTAGGAGCGATGGCGGAATCCACTGGTGGTATCAAGATCATCTGGAGTAAAAAGCTTTCTTCTACGGCGGGTAGAGCGAATTGGAGAAGAGAAGCTGTAAGATCTAGAAGTATAGATGGTACTATTTCGACAACCATCCATCGACATCACGCCTCCATTGAATTGGCGGAGAAAGTCATTGATGACGAAGGTAGGCTTTCCTCTGGCGTTGTGTCCCTTGAATAGATACTAAACCAATTACCATCAAGACCGTCTCAACAACGTCATAGCCCACGAGTACTGTCACCTAGCAAATTTTATGATCTCTGGGATCAAAGACAACCCGCACGGCGCATCCTTCAAGTCATGGGCCGCCAAAGCGACGTGCGCTTTCAAGGATCGCAACATCAAGGTGACGACTAAACATACGTATGAGATAGCGTACAAATACATCTGGGCTTGTTCGTCGGAGACCTGTGGCCTTGAGTACAAACGACATAGCAAAAGCATCGATCCAGGGAAGCATTCGTGTGGGGGTTGCAAGTCGAAGCTTGTGCAAGTGCAGCCGGCGCCAAGAAAGGGTTGTGCAACTGGATATCAGGAATACATGAAGAGGGAGCGTGAAAAGGTCCGAGCCCAGAATCCGGGCGCCGGGTTTGGAGAGATTATGACTATCTTGGGGAGAGAATATAGAGAGAGTAAAAGGCCGGCTCTCGTTCTGGAGAACTTGGGGAAGAGTCCAAAATCGGTGGTAGACGAGGTGAATTTGCCAGGCGGTGATCTGGATGACGTGGCAAGCATGCTGGATTCCCTTGACTTGGAAGCCTTAATATGACATGCATATCTGGGTTGTCTCGCATTCTGTTGGCGCTGTATCGTTGCATTCACCACTTTTATCCAAGTGTAAATATCTATCTATCTATCTGTCTGTCTGTCCATTCTTACTATCCCGGCCATTCCTCACTTTTAGCTTCATCAAAGAGCGTTTCATCTCAAAATTACCCACTTACCAGTCCCATTCCAATCCATCCAGAACCTCCCTGCTAGACTACTCACTCCTCATCAACGAAAAGATCCCAATCCTTGATTTCGAAAGTCGTCAATATCTCCTGCCAGACCTTCACTACGACTTGATCGCCATTGAGCTGCCCGTCCGGCGTCAATCGCGATTGCGTATCAGTTTGGCCGAGGATGTTGGGAATGTTCAGCGAGATGACTATGTCTGTTCTCTGCTCCACAAGCCTGATAAGCGAGAGGTAGATGGTAGTAAAGGTGGGCGTTAGTGGCCTCGGGTTTGCATTCGGTGGTGGTGTGGCTTTGGCGAGCAGAGAGAGGATCGGTGTGGCGCGCCTGGACTTTTGTGAGTTGGACATCAAGGGTAGCGGATAAACGTCAAAGATGATGTTGGGAAAGAGTAAAAACTTGGAAGTGGACAGCAAAGTGGAGGAAAGGGCGCCAGCGTACGAGAAATTCGGCAGTCTCATATCCTCGTCTACGGACAATACCTCCCTGGTGTCTTCATCTGCGATGATATCGGCAAAATGGTATTCCAGAGCTTCTCTATCATTTGATAGATGAGAGACGCGCTCGGTGATGTCGAATGTGAGGGAGGTGAAGCCGGCCGTGTCGAGATAGACTTCTTGGTTGTCAGGGACTTGGCGGATGGTGCTGAGGCGAAGAGTCAGCTCAAGCTGTAGCAGGATATAGTGATCTTTTCAATAGGACGCAGGGGTTAGGTTGATAGATGAAAGTAAAGTCTATGCCAGTGACATCTTGCTACAGAAAACCCTCTAGAGGCAGGTTTTAGGGACGTTTGGGGGTGAAACCCTCAAGATTACTATTCGGGTTTCGCAGAATATGTAGCAAGAACCTGAAGATAGCAAGAAGGGAGGAAAAGTATTATTGTATGAGATACCTGACATCAGCGAAACCGGATGGTATGTTTGCTGTGATTGCTCCACCAAAAAGCTGTGTATTTGTGAATGATGTTGCCATCTTGGAAGCGATTGACAGAAGGTCCTTGATTTGTGTTCAAGGAGATTGTGAACCTGCCCACAATTTCATGGGCTTTTGGACGTCAAAAGAGCTCATCTTTAGGGCTAGGCAGCGTAGGCACCCACCAAGGCTGCTACATTCTCTGTTACCTACGTCTCCGATGAAGACATCAGAGTTGGGAGCGACCTGGGCAAATATCGGTTTACCTGGTAATCACATTGAGACCGTATCTGGTAAAATTCAACGGAAGTAATGGTGCAGGTATGTACACGGTGGGTAAAGAACGCACCACAACAGTGTTTCCCCGCACATCCCAAAGACCGATCTGGCTTGCAATCTACCAGTGATTTTTCAGTTGTCGACTTGACGACTGCGCCTGTTCGTAGTACTCTCTACACCTTACACCATGCCAGAAGGTCCTCGCTGGGTGGGCGACAACAAGCCCGATCTAACTAGAGAACTTGAGCATGCCCAGGCGCTTCCGCCTCAAGTCACGGACCAGTATGTCTTTTTCTTTGGTTACGAGGGCCAACATCCCGAAGTCTGCTTCCAACAATGGTATCCATCTCCTTTCTCGGATCCCGATTCTGCAGACGAGTCTACTGGTGAGCCCCTGAACTTTCACACGGCGGAGCAATACATGATGTATTGGAAGGTGAGTCCCATGGGTTATCCATTTCAATACGTATTGCTGAGGGTCATTCAAGGCTCTTCTTATGGGCGACGACTCAATAGCGGAGAAGATTCTTGCCACAAAGGGACCAGGCGAGGCCAAAGCTTTGGGTAGGGGTAGGTTATGTTTCCTACTCGATGTCTGCCCTGTTTGATATTCTTGTAAGCCGTAAGACATGCCTCGTTTCGATGCTTTGATGAGGAAACGCTAATTGAAGTCATTCAGTGGTCAGCGGTTTCGATCAGGAGGTCTGGGATGCGAATTGCGATGGGGTCGTCGAGAGGGCGAATCTGTTGAAGTTCTCGCAGGATGAGCGTTTGAAGGAAATTCTAGTAGAGACAGGAAATAGGGAGATCATCAAGACAAGTCCCAATAATAGGATCTGGTGAGTGCTTTTCCGCTGCTTGTTACTTTTCTATGCCATACTTCGTGCCGAAAGACTGGCCTCGCAAGCGTTCTCTGTTCGATGGCTCTCATGTCTCAAGTTTCAAATTCGGAAAACAGGAGCTGACTTAAAGGAACTCACTAGGGGTTTCGGGTTCGATACAGAGCATGCGCTCGGAAATGAAAATCGATGGGGGAAGAACAAATTGGGGAAGGCATTGATGAGAGTGAGAGCGCAGATGACGAGCGAACGAGACGGTTACCGTGACCCTGAATGAGGTGGGCGACCAGTCTAGTTGGCTATGTGGAACAGTGCTGGTCACAGAGGCAACCTGTTTCCCAATATTGAAAGCGGACAATGGGAATAGGAGTTTTCAGACTAGATCAAACTTCTCCATCGATCTTCTAGCACCAGGCATGTACTGTGCTTTCAACGCCGTCTGCCAACGCATCAAACATGTTCACAATCCCATTCCTCGTCATCCCAGTCATACTCCAGCGACAAAGTCATGTCGTCAAACCTTCTCGTTGGCAATATGGAAGTGGACGTGCATAGCATGAATCTCGCAGTTTACTGACCAACTCATGGGAGCTCAGGACGATCCCGAAGGACGCAACGGTCGATACAAGGTTTGGCGTGGCTCCGGTCACGACTGAGTCTTGCGCATCGGCAGCTGTGGTCTTTTATGATCGCGCTCGATTCGAGGGCAAGAGAGGATATCTGGCGAAGTAGTAGAACTAACGCCAAGGACTGATGAACTTTACCTTGGTCTGTTCATCTCGACGTCAGCCATATCAACGCGCTTTATCCACACACTGGTCGGAAATCGCGTCTAGACCAGGAAGGAGGGTCGGATATATCAGACATCGGCTACCTAATCCTACCATGCCTTCTACAGACACTGCTTCATCGCAGCAGCGCCATGGCAGCCCTTTCCAGAGATGAAAGTGACACCCCTTCAGCCAGTGGGATCCCCTTGAGCAGCAGAGGATCAAGGACGGCTGCATACTGGCCTTCTCCTCTGAGACATGCTATAATCCACAGCTGAAGTAGAGTGTGGGGAAAACATGGTTGAAAGAATTCGTAACCATTCCTTGCCATCAAGACCCATTTGCCCAAAACATCCACCATGCAATAGTCTAAACCCCAGCAATTACGTGCATCAATCCACCACCACCCCTCATGCTAAGGCCATGGCATCGTACTGCAACACATCATCTAACGTCATTCTGGAGCATTTTGAGCTCCCTCCATATTGATACTTTTCGTGTGCCAAATTGCAATTATGCCATCTATCAAATAACCTGCTCGTAACATTGGAAAAGTTTCTTTCGCGAGCATTAAAGTGTCCTCTCTTAGAGTGGAACCGACTTCCTTGCGGGTCACGGTGTAGTCTTAGCTTGGCTGAAGGCGCTGGCGGATTTAGATAGATTCAAATTGAACGTGGTGAAAAGTGATCGGTAGGTGACCACACATAAAACAGTACTGTGATTGCGGTCGTAGGCTCGGCTTACGTCCAGGTGTACTTTATGGGAAGGATTTTTTGATCGAAGTCAACTATAATGAAGTGCCCTTTTGAGGTAAAAAATGCTTACTGATTGGAACTTTATGTTGTAGATTACTGACCTTAAGGAGCCCTATAACTCCGGCAATGTATACATTGTATACTAACACATGACACTTCAAAGAGCCATGATTGGGCCATACCAGCTGCCGAGCAGAAGTATTCCTGACAACTGTTAGTGTTATAGGGTTTGAAATCTTCAGTCCACGTGCCATTCGCAAGGGCAAGAACAACATGACGAATTCGATAGCTAGCTTGGTACCCGTAGTACCTCAACATCAAGATTGCCAGTCAATGCTATGATCTTGAAGGTCGAGCTGAGGATTGAACGCGGCATTGGATGGATGACATTGGCAAATATCAATGACGACAGTAGGGATCAATCAAGTCAGACATGCAATACCGATAACCAAGCTTGTTCTCTTGAATGCCGCTCTAACGAAGATTCCACGGTAGAGCAACAGTATCGACGATCTTACCATCCTGATAGCGAGCGAATAGGTTGGTATGCCCATTACCACCACCTAAAGAGGACTAGTAAAGACATGGATACAGCTTCCTGCCAAAGTGCTCCTGTACCATCACTGACCGTACTACTTGGGGCGACACCAGGATCAGGATCAGCATCCCCATGCCCGTATTAGCAGCTACTAGGGGTGGATACATGGTAGGTAGTCGATCCCACGCTGGACATGGTATTCTCACCTATAGCACCGATTACAATCATACAGTATCGTGGTAGAGGCTAATGACGGTCAAGTGTTCGTCGGCAGCGAAAGAGGCTTTAATCCTCCGTCGTGAAAGTAGACTCAGGATGACTGCGATAGTGACGATGACGACTAAGGCGATACTTGTACGAGAGACTTGTTCATCTCGTGGATTGGCAGTCAGGTCGAATTTTGACATGAAAGAATATCATATCAAATAATGATAAAAATACCTAGTAGGTATGTTTTTGCTTAGTAGACGGACCTGATGCTGTAAGTCGTGTACCAGTGCGTAGGAGGGAAGAGCGAGAAGGTTTGCAATAAACACAATGAAGAACGTGCTTATGGTCTTCGGGGGCCAATTGCGGATCCAAAGGTATGTGTACTTTGACTGCAACCAAAGCTAGACGCCCGTCCATGAATCGCATCTCAATCAGAGGGCCGGGGCGATACTCTACCAGGATATGGAGGCTTGAGACTCACATGAAGCACAGCCTCGCCGAACCGTATTACTGACAGGTACCCATCGTCTGCACTACTTTGTGTTCTATATTCCGTCATGATGTTAAGACTAGTACAGCAGCGAGGCTGAAGACGAATGTCTTGTTTTACCATTAGATGCCTAAGGAGTCTAGACGCCTTGGGCATTGACTCCAACGAAGTCATCTGCCCCAACATGTGCAAGAACCCTTGCGTTTGGAATGCAACGCATCGAGCAACGGCGACTTTACGACTGATTGCATTAGGCGAGGCAGGCCGAAGCAAGTGGGTATACGCTAGTCCAGCATATTATACATATGCCGACCGCATTTCAACCAGTGTTCAGGGTACAACTTTGAGACTGTCCCTCTCAATCTGTGCTTATCTTCTTCACCGATAAGATGCCGTGGGAATATCTGGGTCGGACGTCAGTGTATTGAAGGGCACCCTCAAGGCCAGGTCGTACAGACATTCTTGCCCAGCAATTAGCATCACTTCATAGTAGGTCTCGATAGAAGTCGATGCGTAGTCCTAAAGCCGATTCGACCGGACCCCTCGGACGCTAGCTCTAACTCCTCGGCTCGAAAACGCGTCACCACGTGACAAAGCCCCCGACACGCGTTCCCAACATTGGTTTGGCAATGCCTCTCTACGTAGTATTGCTGATTCCGAATCTCTGTATTGACGATGGCTTCGACAAGCAGCAACTATGTTACAGAGACATCAATGCTACTGAAAGCTCTTCGCCAAGAGTTGAAGGAATGGGAGACCTCATTCTTTGCTGCTAATAATCGCAAGGCTGGACGCGAAGACATCAAGCAGCTTCCCGAGATAGGTATGCTGTAGCAGATGCGAAGGCTCCGCATTTAGTGACTGACAAATTCCAGGGGAGAAATATAAAAAGTATAACGACCTAAGATATCCATGCTCGAAACCTGCCGCACCTAAAGTGACTTCACCGTCAAGAAAGCGCCATCACTCATCATCCTCGCATATTCCATCCCATACCGTCACTCCCAATAAGCGACCCAAGGCCGCCGATGCCCTCCACCCTTCGACCATAGATCCTTACGACCCACCCGTCTCGACCCTCCTGTCGCCCATCACCCATCGTACTTCCATTGGTCCAACTCCACAAAAGGATGGTATGGTCCTTGGACTACTCGACAACCTCTCTTCCCGCTCACACAGCAGAACACCTTCAAAGTGCGCCTCGTTGCTTCCAGTGACAGAAAATGTCCAGGCTACGCCTTCGAAGCGGCCATCCCCTCAGCACGCCGAAGCTCACTTGCCATCGACGGGCAAACGCCACGGCAGATCACCGCTCAGCACGTCGAAGCAATGCCACCTCAATGCCTACCTTACCCCCTCAGCAAGCCGTATCCTCAAGAACAGCACACCTAGCTCCCGAAGCGGCGTTTCTAGACTTCGCTTCGACGAAACACCCGCATTCCTGCGCCGAGATAGCCAATGCCCCGTCCCAGGAAAGGAAAACGAAGGTCTTGAAGAAGGCATTTCATGGAGTCCACTCGCGGTGCGTAGACTGCCCAAAGCGTATGCTGGTAGGGGGCTTAGTGCGCTAGTGAAGGGACTGAGGGAGATGGAGGAGGCGAGACTGGATGAGGAATTAGACATGCTGCGGGAGATGGAAGATGGTGACGCTATTAGTACCAAGACTCAGCAACCGAAAGTTATGGTGAATGATAGTCAAAGACCGGATATGCCCCTTGGGCCTGACGGTAACGTGGAGAGCGAAGATGATACAGGTGCATATGAGGCCAAGAGAAGGGATGGGAAATCTTTGAAGGTATGGAAGAAGAAGGGACAGAAGCGGACGACGAGAAGGGTGACCATGAGACCAAACGCTGCGAAATGGAAGCCCGAGCCGGGTTGGCAAGGTGGAAGGGGAAGCGGGGACGAGGTTGAAGATGCACTCGTGAAGGAATCACAAGTGTCAAAACAAGGAGCGTCTGGCGATGAGCTGGGCAGTGAAGCTGGAATAGAACATGCAAAGCAGAAGATAGGAAAAATCGAAGGTAAGAAAGAAGGGAAGGAGGGATCTGTGACAAAGGTCAAGAAGAAGATCAGCGCGACAGCTCATGCTAATTTCAGAGCACTCAAGATCAAAAACAAGCAGTCTAAGGGAAAGAGAGGCGGTAAATTTGGGAGAAAGTGAAGGAAGCCGAATCTGGCGCTGGAGAATCTGCGATAGGCATTGTCTGCATGGAATGGCTTATGACACTTTTTTTACCTTGTCCGTTCTGCTTGCCTTGCCTCCGTGCATACCTCAAGGAGTAGTGGCCATTTTCGACAAGAGTTCTCACAGTTCGATTCCAGGGCCTCCAATCTCAAGATCGATCCTAATCGGGTAATAAAGCTAAGCTGAAGTGGTCTCGGCCCTGTTCTCTATGCGCGATTGTGGGCCACCTCCGCTCCGGTATAAAGAGCCGTTGTTTTAGATGCGATACATTGTAGATTCTGCGCAAGGGTCTTCAAGTCTCACCCGGGTTCACACTGAAATGGCCGATTTTGCCTCGATAGGCAACGGCCATATTATGGTACATAGCGATCATGAGGCCGCTTGTGAAGGGGATATCTCGAGGCTGTGAAGGCTGCCGCGCCACGGTGTCCAGCTCGTTGATGCTCGCTTGTTGACCGACCACCATCGGTAGATTGTGATACTTTCTGTACAAGCATGCTCGTAGCGGTCTCACTGTACTGCACATGGCGGTCCCAGTCATCAAGCGAAACATACGGACTTCGAAGCCATGCCTTTAATTCATGAAGGAATAGCCTTGTATTATCCCTTCCGAGGAATTCTTGTAGCATGTCTTCTGCTTGTCCTCCGTTACCTTTAATATCCACTGTCTTCAAAATCGCGATGATATACTCAAGCAGAAATTCGGCGTTGTTGGCTCTCCTGGATACTCCTTCAGCCTCAGTGCCGTCTGGGCTGAGGAATTCGAAGACCTGTAGCTCACGCCTTATCCACTTGCGTGCTCGCAACACCAGCTCCCCATCGCGACTGAACTGCACAGGTATCAGGTCCCGAAATCTGGACAAGCGGTTCGTTCCGACATGAAGAGAATACCGCTTATAGCGATAGACATGTCTGCGGCGCAAGAGAGCAGCATCGGCGCTCATTGGAGGTTGGGTCCCAAGACCTTGTGGTCTCCACCTCGGTCGCGGTCGTGATCGCCCTCGAGTATTGAAAGTAGCATTCGTGGGACTCAAGGAAGAGGATGGGCTACTGTTTGGAGTTGTATGTACAATGTTCGAGGTGACCTTATAAACCTTGAAGCCTTGTTTGGATTGCCAGTCATATCTAACGGAGCGCACTTCATTTTTACCTGTGCTCCATTAGTCCGAGTCCCATAATAGATATCTAGAGCAGGTCTTGCGGACATAACGGGCACGTCGAACGCTCTTGTAACCAGCTTACAAGGCATAAAAAGTCAAAGCTATCGTGGCAGCATGGAATCGAGACCGCTCTTTCGGAGATGGCTTCTAGGCAAATAACGCAGGAATCCAGACAGCTGTCCGTATCATGTTTGGTTGCATGAGCCTTTTCAAGTTTACTCTTCAGCACCTTTCGTCGTATGGCTTCATGCTCCATGCGATCTTATTTGCAGAGGAAGGCACGGAATGATCAAGGACTGAATTGTTTCTGAGGGGTCCTCAAAACGGAAACCGCCACTTTGCGGGAACAGCCGAATGAATGTCATGACGCTTAAGCGCGACCTCTTTTGGCACTTTCTTAAAGTACAGTACTCCATTCCACACCAACTGACGACTAAACATGACGTAGGATTGTATGCTACGTCTCTGGATGGGTAAGATTCCCGAGAAGATGGCTGCCCCATGGACCAAAGGGCACACGAACCAGCCCAAGGTGGTCTCCCATACTCTCACAGGCTTAAAAAGATGGTCATGCCACAGTCGAGAGCTGCCCCGTAAGCTCTCGCACTTCTCCACTATGGAGGTGTCTGACCCAGTGGTAGCTGTAAACAACATCAGAGCCATTCATGTCTACGACTTTGACAACACGCGTAAGTAGTCCGGATGCTCATGGTGCTCATGGTCTTTAACAGCAACAGTGTTTATGAGCCCATTGCCAAACCAGAAGCTATGGAGTCAAGGCTCTGTAGGTTTCCTGCAAACCCAGGAATGCTTTGTCAATGGGGGTTGGTGGCATGATCAGCACATTCTTGAGGCCACAGGCGAAGGCATCGAGAAAGAAGAACCCAGAGGATGGGAGGGCTGGTGGAACGAACAGATAGTACGTGGGAGAAGGTTGTTTTAAGGCAACGATTGATGGGCTATAGGTCGATCTCGTAAAACTCAGCTCCGAACAGGAGGACGCCCTTACCGTGCTGCTCACGGGCCGAGGCGAGCACAATTTCGCAAACCTGATTAAGCGTATTGTCGCGGCCAAAAACCTGTCGTTTGATATGGTGTGCTTGAAACCCCAAGCTGGACCGAACAATCAGCGATTTCGAAGCACGATGCACTACAAGCAGTCAATCCTTGAAGATCTAGTCCACACCTATAGTGACGCGATCGAGATACGAATCTACGAAGATAGACCAAAACAGTGAGTAGGTTGTAAGACCAAAAAGACAGTAGCATGACTGAAGAGTGCCTAGTACGCAAGGCTTCCGTGATTTTTTCGCCGACATGAATGCAGACCTACTCAACCCAATGGCGCCCACTCCTCGAAAGACCATCAAAGCCGAAGTCATTCAGGTTACAGATCAAGAGAAGATCCTTGATCCAATCGTCGAAACTTCTGAGGTCCAACGTATGATCAATAAACATAATACCCAAATGAAAAGCGGCAAATTCCTCGAAATAAAGCGTACAGTCTTATATACAGGCTATCTCATAACGCCGGTGGATACGGCCAATCTGCTCACATTGGTCAAATTACCTCAAAACCTCAATGAGAACGATGTTAAATATCTTGCGAACAATGTTCTCATCACCTTCGGACCCGCCCAACCGTACGTCCTCAACAAAGTTGGCGGCCTAGGTAGCAAGCAGGCTTGGCAAGTAACGGGCTTTGGACTATGGGACAATAGAGTCTGGGCTGCGCGTGTTGCTCCTGTACCACCAACATCCCAAAGTCATACAGATAATAACGTGCCATTCATCCTCCTTGCACACCATAAAAACGCACGCCCTGCGGATGCAAGTAGGATCCAGATATGGCAACCCGTCAGTGCAGACAAACAGTATGTGTTCCAAAGCACAGTTGGTGAGAAAGTCCAACTACGTATCGAGGCTGCGGTGGAGGGAGAAAGCGAGTATGACAGCCTTTTACCTCGCCAAAACTTGAAGAGGCGGCACAGTCCTCCGCAGCAGAACTTTAGGGGCGGATATGGTAGTGAGGAAATTCGAAGACCTAATGGTACAAATGGAGGGCCTAGGAGCGGCTTTCAAAGCCGGACCCGCGGAGGCGGTGGTGGCAGAGGCAATACCAATAACAACCGCGGAAGGGGAGGGGGCTCTGGCAGAGCTGGAGGTGGTAATAATAGAGGCAGAGGAGGTGGCCAACGCGGAAGCTACAAGTCGCTTGATGACGTTGGGACGGGCGGTGGTCGGTACAATGCTCAAAGGGGCGAACCAAATTACGATGATTATGTGCCTAACGGAGAAGGGTACAATGCCGCATTTCCAGCTTTAGGAGGGGGCTTGCCTTATGGGAAGTGAATAGCCTCTGTCCTTTCTATCGAGCGGGCTCGACGACTTACAATCCTACATCAAGAGGGCGCAACGTCCCACCCGCTAATTAAGACGGTAAGATACAGCCTCAAGTTCACGTCGCTCCGCTATGGCTGATTCACGAGATAGGGCTTGTACGAACGTAGAGACTTCATTCTCGATATTACATTTGTGACTGTGCATCTTGTTTGGTTCCCGTCTGTATCAATGCTTGCATATTAGCATCGTTCTATCTCACGATCATCGAACGACCGTCACTTCCCAACCCCTGAAAATGCAGTACAGCTGAAGGCAAATGAAGAGCAATGAAGGTACTTTGTACAGTCAGTTTGAAGAAGGGTATATGTGAGTTCCACAAATTTCTGTTCATCAACGCTATGCTCGCTAAAATTCGTCAAGATCATCGATCAGTCCCATTGGCAGCTTTCTTTTCCAAACTTTGGCTATCGTGGCGTTGAGGTCATGCGCTCGATCATTCGTCCGTTAATCGATCCAACAGACTGATACTCAGGATCATAACCAACAATCCGATGGTGACGACAATCAACAATGCGAATCCGAACCAACCCAGCACCATTGCCGTGGTGCCAACTCCACTCTTCACGCTTCCATTGCCCAGATCCTGGGCTATCGTACTTGCTGCTACTGACGCCGTATGTTGCCATAAAACCGAAACCAACACAAATACTGAGGCAACAAAGATAAGAGCGAGAGCGATTTGGGAGACTGGCCGCGAAGGGAAGGGCTTCACGTCCCTCTCAGAACCCCTTTCATCGGTCTCCTCATGCCAGCCGGGGAAAGTCGCGAGGAGGAGGAAGCAGACAAAGGCAAGAATGATGGCAACAATTCTAGAGGCGGCGTTAGCATTGGACCCTTCAACAGGAACGGCAACAGCTCTCACATTAAGTATGGAAACACAATGCTATCCTTGAACGTCGAAGCCACCCATATCAAATTCAGGGGATCCTGGTCCACCGACACTTGTGATGCTAAGCTTGTCGCATTATTCGAGCAGAGAAATGCACCACCGTCTGGGTTTATGCAAATTCCGAAGTACCCAACTCTGACTTCTAGGTGTGCTTGGCCAACTATATTTGCGATTGCTGTCGTAACGCCAGGGTCGACCTGTGAGGGCGCGAAATTCGGAGGGTAAGATTTGTAGTAGAGGGAAATGAGGAATATATCGGGTATTATGGGAGACGACGATGAGCAGCCTGCAAGGAGAAGTGCTGGTGGAAGTGTTAGCTTTTAAGAAGCTGGAGAAGATCCAAAGGTGCATACAGAGAAGGATAATGGCTATGGCGATGAGGATCATGAGAACATGGTGGTAACCGAGGAACGGTATTAGCCCTGGCGTGAGGAGTTTAGCTGACAATGTCTTTATTCACGGAGCTCTGGACGAAAAGACATACGTTGCAGCCCGACTGCAAATCTCATGTTAGGCATCTTGCCTGTACGATATCACCTTCACCTCCACTGGAATGTACCTGTCCTTCGAAAAGGACAATCCCTTTGTGGTCGCTCAGCCCTCGGAGATATTAGGAATGCTTTGTGTTGATGGAGGAATGTTTGTCGGTTTTCGAGAGGCGGCGGAGGTTGAACGGATGGGGAGAGGCAATGTCTAGAATCGTCAGATAGTACTCCTAACTAACATGAAGGTAAGGTATTGATGATTATTGTGTATAGATGCTGCAGTCCAACTCTAGATGCCTCGCGATGCGCACCAACTATGAGTTCTAAGCAACTGTGGCAGGAAAAATAGAATGGCTGGACAAGCCGCAAATTTTGGTGGCAGGGCACTTGGTAAACACGGGTTGCTATGCAACGAGCCGAGATTTAAGGTTTTCGGCAGATCGCAGTCTCCATGCTAGTCTAAATAAGCTTCCTGTGACAGCGCCAAGCGCCAAGCGCCAAGATTGCCTTCATTCGTTCTTCGCTCACTTGAGCACCCGGTGTTCTGTTCCGCGGTTGACATGGTATCTATCCTGGACCATGCTCCGTATGCGTGGCAGTACTCAAGGCATTGGATCTCTGGAAAGGCGACCCGTGCTAGGTAATATGGATGAATAGATTAATAATCCGTTGATGGCATTCGTCCGCGACAATTCGAGAGCCAGTAGCCTGTATTCGTTGGCGATGCGTTAAAAATTATCCTCCGTGGGTGAGCGTTGCACTGGCGCATATCGCGAGCCCTGGCCTCATCCATAAGATATCCTTCGGCACTGCACCCGGCTATTCCCACTGCTTACCCTATGCGAGCCATGGCTTCTGGATTCAGCCGTTGCCCCAAGCAATTCATTCTACAAGGCATCGGAGACAGCCACGGACAAGGCCGAATGGCGGTGATCAAAAGGGCAAATCCAGATGAACTACCATCGTAATTTGACTGGTAGCTTTGCTGGAATACAGAACCTCGCGTTGTTCCGCGGTGCTTAGACATTGCCCGTCTTTGCGGTCATCGAAGATATATAGTCTCTCTGACTGTACGATCCTTAATCTGAGATGGGGTAACAGTAGAGCGTTCGGTGCTACGTTTGTTCCATGCCTCGAGGATCGTAATAAAGGTTCCAAAATTCCAGCTGCATTATTGGGTAATCGGTGTAACGGCTGCGATCTCGCGATGAGAGTCGAGCGAGGGATCCGTATCCTGTGTCAGCTGAGGAAAGCTGATCGGAACGGATAGGAAGCTAAGGAACTGAATGGGAAGACAGGCGGCCAGTCCGATGAATAAAAGTCTTGAACAACCATAATAAAATTGGACGAGGAAGAAGACGAACTACCAAATTTCAATGATCGTGGAGGGTTCTTATCACTAAATTCGGAACATGACGAGATTTAACCAAAGGGTTCGTCAACAAAGCATGATTTTACCAGCAGTCAATTCCTAGGTCTGACGTGGAAAAGATCATGAGGAAAGTCTCCGGAGAGAATGAGGGATATTTTGCCTGTCTTTTTCTTGAGGGAATACCAAGATGAGGACGCGATGTCTAGCATGGGCCGGCTCCCGGGTCCTTCACGCTGTAATCATTTAAGAAAGAAACGCTGTACGATATGCTTCAAGAGGACCACCTCATCGAGCTACCCAGTCGGTCAAGCAGCATATCGGCAGAGCGCGTGTCTTCGGATGAGAATTACGGCAACAGCAAAACCACTCTCATCATACATAGACAGAGCGAAGCGTTGTCTTGGTTTGGGGGTGAGTATTCCAACAGGCCGAGACCAGCGTATGTCAGATCGGAGATCGCGCTTCCTGGAAGGCCGGGGTGATAACTGGAACCTTAGGTCGCCCTGGCAAAAACCTCGTTGGCACGAGCTAATCTTCAGCCAGACTCGAGGCCTTATACATTGGTGGTATTTCATGTCCTGGCTGTGTTATAGATCTAGGGGGATAAGGGGTCTGAGAGGTACACTATCTTTTGAGACAATCGAAGCTATGAATAGTAAGGCGCTAAGGGCGCGGCCAGCGCTATACCTACTTTAAGATGCTTTTCGACCTAAGTCCAGGTAGCAAATACACACTCTTTCGGAGATCTAGACCTTATTAGCTTATTTCCTCATTTTTCGCATCAAGCTGTATAAATTTCTGGACTCAATCCCACTAAAACGACACCAATTGTATTGTAAAGGAGTAGTGAAATCACCGCTTCCTGACATGATTCTCAAGAAACAAGCAGCTTCCGGAGTTGTCAAGAGCTGTACACGAGTTCCTGTGTTGCGAACGCAGGTTGCCAGCATAGGGAATTATTTCCTACACGCTGTGCTTCCAGCAGAAGACCTTCGCGTTGACACTCAAATGGACATATGCTTGGATTGAGACAAAAGGGTCTGGTCAATTCCTCCCTTTCTCGCTTGACCATCCATGGCGTTAATATACATGAAGGATACATGGCCCCCTACGTGTGGGTTAATGACCCGTCTATGATTGCACCGGTCACTGATCGTCAATGACATGCAAATACTTCTTTTCCTCCCTCTTCTCTCGCTCCGTTGCTGGCGGGAGATCGTAGAACGCCGAGCTTCTATACCCTTGCTGCAAAGAAAACGCTTCATCAATTCTGCACTTCAATCCATGGATGTATGGACATACCAAATAGTGGAATGTATAATTCTTCAATTCAGCTGGCTCCATCCCCAAATCCTTGAAAGTCTTCGCCTTCGGGTCGATCTGCTGATCTATGAACTCTCTTTCAATCTCGTCTGCAGAAGTGGTCTTCCACCATATTAGCTGGTTGAGGTACTTAGCGAGGGGCTTTAGGATAGGCTTGGGTATATTGATATGCCGTCTGTGTCTGTAGGTCTCCTTGTCCACAAGCTGTCCGATTTCAGCCATGGAATAATTTGTAGGTCCATAAAGCTCGAAAGTCTCCGAGGCTGTGGAGTCGTCCTCAAGCATGAGGGATAGTGCGCTTCCGAAGTCGATAGCCTGGAAAAGAAAATCACTTCATGCGTTAAAACACGGGCATGGAAAAAGCGCCTACATGAATTGGCGAGAACCTCTGTTGCAAATGGTTAGCTGTGACCATGTTGGTACCTCTTGCCAGGGTGTGCAACAAGCGATCCTCGAAACCAAACACAGGAGCTGGTCGGACAATGGTGGTTTCTGGAAAGATCTCTCGTACTACTTCTTCCCCACGGGCCTTGGTGCGGAAGAACTCTGAAGGAGAGTCCCTGTTCGCGTTGTACGATGAAACGTGGATGAAACGGTCGACATCGTACTTAGCCACAGCTTCCGCAATGCGCTCCGCCCCCTCGACGTGCACATCCTCAAGATCGAAATTCCTGCAGTAATTTAACAAGGGCATTCCTGAAACTGAGAGCAAATGTACTTGGTCGGATAGTCTCTTCCAACAAGACTGTAGACTACGTCCGAATGCCGAACGCTTTCTTCCAAGGAAGCAGTATTTCGGAGATCATATTCCTGACCAGTAAGTCAGCTACTGATACCGAGCAGAAAATTTCGAAGGCTGACCATGAACACCACCTTCCCCAAATCGCCCGTAGGCTTTAAATGCCGCTTTGCCATCTCTTCCCGAAAGGGCACAACGACGGTGCATCCCCGCGAAGCTTCATTTCGTTAGCCATTGATGTGGTACGTCCTTTCACTCTGGCTCTTGTACCCAGCCTGTGGACGATGTATCGGCCCAGAAAGCCTGTAGCCCCAAATACTGTTGCGGTGTGTCCTGGGTTCGATCAAAACGATGTCCATCGCAGCAGCAGTTGCGACATACCTCCAAGCGCTGATCTAGAAAATAGCCGTTAGCGACGCAGTCCCTCTCAAGTATAGGTGCTCACACTTACCGGCCACCTTGTATTCTTATGATAGGTTTCCCCGTTCTCGATATAGCAACATCCTGTAATCCTCTTCGGAGTACTAGAGATCCATTGCGCGCTATCGACACCTTGCCGGCAGCTCGTAAA
>JAABUL010003877.1_pt1 | contig 21152 bp, 10 predicted proteins | sample 5559151 | NCBI WGS metagenome assembly JAABUL01 (sample SAMN10711876, study PRJNA513368) | rock metagenome | isolation source: Antarctica rocks | place: Antarctica: Victoria Land, Pudding Butte sud | reverse complement strand
GCTTGAAGCGAGCCACTGATATATACTGCGATGGTCCTCGACCCTCCATTCAACCTTCGCTGACTCACTTAATTCCTGCAAGGCGCAACCCCGATCTTCACAGCACAACGTCGGAAGTCGAAATTTAGCCCCCATGAACCGTTAGAGCTAGACCAGATCCATCGAGTTTTGCGATTGGCGTGCTGAGCACAAGCTCACGGATCGCGAATCTCATTGGTGTCGCCAATATTGCGGCTCTAATTTTGATGCAACCTGACATCAGTCCCACAAATGTGCCTGCACTCTGTGCATCTGGCACCTCCCAAGAAAGTATTCAAAGCAGTGAGCCAGCAGAAAAGTCGAATGATGGAAGGTCCTAGATCGCCCAATTTCACTTACGTCTCGCATCAGCATCCATCCTCGCCGCAGAAGGGCAAAGTATTCGCAGCAGCGATATTAGAACAATATGGTCAATCGTGGCCCAAGTAAGGGCTGCAGAGAATGCCGGGCTCGGAAATTGATGGTAGGTTGAACCACAATATCTCCGCGTCATGAAAAGGTTCACCATTAAACCCGTGCTTCAGTGCGGTGGGGAGAAGCCTGGATGTCTTCGATGTACCAAGTCCAAGATCGACTGCACCGGCTATGATATCTTTCGCGAGCGAAGAGAACTGGTATGGAAAGACCATGCCAACCGTCGCCGGGGGAAAAACCTAAGCGCAAGGAGGTCACAGGCAGTGGGCGTACGCAGAGAAGATCTCTGGCAAGAATACTCCGAGCTATCACTGCTATCTACGCTGTCACCGGACCTTGACCAGCAAGCAACCTGCTACTTCTTCATCAACGTCCACCCTCTATTGCTGGGATATTACATCGATGATCTTCCCAACATCTACAGCCGCGAGATGCCTACGTCGATTCTGTCGTTGGCAACTATGGCACTTTCCGCAAGCTTTACTTCGCTTCATCCTCAGCACTCTCGTTTCAAGCCCTATGCCCTCTCAAAATATGCTGAATGCCTCCGGCTACTGAGGGAAGCCGCCAATGACCCTCAAATAGTCGAGTCTGACCCGTTCTTGATGGCAATCAACATGCTTGGTACATTTGAGGTCGGTCACTTGTTTGGCCTCCAGGGTCCTGGAAAGTACTGAAACACTGTAGCATTCGAGATCGCTGGCGCTTGAGTCTTGTGCGACACGACGTCACCGCGATGGCGCAGTGGCTGTTATCAAATCTCGGTCAAAGCACTCGTTCCAATCACGGCTATCTCAAGAGCTCCTCATGTTCACACGGGCTGAAGTAGTAAGAGGCAGAGATTTGATATGCCACATCTATCGTGCTAATGGCACGATTAGGTCTACGACTGCGTACTCACCGGGAATATTGAGCTGATGGAGGACTTCCTGCGGGTCGCTAACGAACGTACCTCCCAAGAATTTGTTCATGCGGACCCTCAAGGACACTCTGACTTTTTCACACTATGCGACATGCTTGAGGGTTTTCCGGGGATCCGTGCGAGGGAGAAAACGCTCTTCGGCGGTATATATAAGGGCTCGATTCTTATTGCGGAAGCATACACCCTGTTGATGGATGCTAAGCGGGAGCATCAGAAGGCTTCACAGTGGGCTTCTCTAAAACCGCGAAGACGCCCCTGCCAGTCACATCCTCTACACCAGAGCCACAACCCAACCCTTCAAACACTATATCCACATCGGATCGACGTCTTCTGCGATACTACACAAGCCACCATGTGCAACTCGTGGCGCATGGGCCAAGTCCTTATGCTGACTATTATATCGAGAGTGGTGGCTTTGTTAAGATCCTTGACCTGCTGCCCAGATACCGCCTCCTCTCTCTCAATGGAGCAGGAGCACGCAGAGCACTTGATAGCTGAACACATCGATGGCTTTTGTTCCAGCGTTCCATACTTGATCTATCCTGCAAACCCGGAGGCACGTACAGCCTCCTATCCCCACGGCCCTGATTCTACACAGATCCCAAGTGACCTGGGTCCGGAAATCATTGCCGGTATGTCCCAATTGAAGAAATGCCTTGAGGCGGGATCGCAGGCCTACTGCGTGCCGCGCAGTCAGAGACAGTGGATGCAACAGTACCTGACGCTGCTTTCGACAAATCGTACCGCAGACCAAGAGAAAGCATTGAGGCTAGAGTTAACTTTGAATGCGGCGGAATCGCAATCGGGCGATAAGCATCAGCTGCAAATGGGAATCAAGGGCTTCAAGAACGTCCCGCCTCCTATTTGCGACAACAATCCGAACGTCATGCTGACAGAGTAGGACTGCTAATGTACATCAAATACGAGGACTCCAGCCGGACTCATAGCCCAAGAAACGGCTTCATATTACAGTGAGTGTCGCTTCAGTAGGATCACCAGCGCGGCTTACTTTTCGAGCCTCAAATATGCAAGCTTTACAGATCGAGCCTTAAAGAGTTACCGAAAGGTATTGTCTGGGCATTGCAACGTTCTCGCCATTTTGAAGCGTCCGTCGTAGCAAAATGGAATACAACAGAGACCTACAGAGAAGTTTAAGTACCAAACGACGACAGAAATGAGAGACCTTGTGTTTGCTACCTTCTTTGGTACTCAGTATGTTGACCATCCACCCTGCATCCGTTCTTGTTGCACTCGTTTGCATTCAGCCCGTTCGCTTGATCAGGGGTAGTAGTCGACTTTATAGCGATTCTGATGATCCTTTGGAGGATTATCTAACCACTATAACCACGATGATAGTCTCTACCAATTTGAGATTGCCGAAAGACCATCAGCTAGAGATCGTCCACGTATCTATCCCCTCGTCGTATCTCGATTGAAAGCTCATTATTAAATGGCGGTGACGCCCCATGATATTAGCTCTAGGCCATCCATGCTCCGCTGTCACTATCACGAATCGCTTGCATGCATGAGGCTTTGCCCTTCTCGATAAAATTGGCACGCCACATCTACCACAACATAGCTGAGCTCGATTTCTCATCAACCTACTTCTGAATCGCGACCGGATCTTACACGGATCCGACAATGGCGGTAGGAGAGCGACATCTAGGCTCTGATCTCCGGCCTTCCTTTCAAATCTACTCTCTCTCTTTCTCTTTCTCTCTTTCCTGCAGTCCCTGATTTTCAAGCTTTCGATTTTGTCTCTTTAAGCCTAGTATTTAGTTGCAATCTCTGCGACATATCTCTACACTGCGAAGATACACATCGCTGGTAATGGCAGCGCAGCAAAGCTACAGCCCCCCAAAGGGTGGTGTCTGGGGGCGCTACACCTGTAGGCAAAAGACTTGTCGTCTGCTGTGACGGCACTTGGCAGGCTTCCAATCATGCAACCCATGAGGTGCCCTCCAACATCGCTAAAATATCGCACGCCATATCGAAGACTTATATCGATGAGCACAATCAAGCTGCACCTCAGATAGTTTACTATGACGCAGGCGTGGCGACAGCAGACGTGCTAGACAAAGCTTTCGCCGGTAAGAGACTCTATCCTTCGCTATCTGTCAGTGATAATCCTTTGTACTACCTTTATATGAGAGCTTCGTCTCCGGCGAACAATCCACCGATAATTGCTGCTTTCATCTACCGACTTCTCACATGATGAGTTTCCTTATCATCCTTGAATGAAGTTGCTGGTGCTTCCTTCATTTACCTGACCTTGCAAGCCCTAAGACATGGAAGCATCGTTGGGAGCGTTGCATAAAAGGAAAATGTGGGTACTTGAACTAAGCGCAATGGGCTACTTCGGGTCCGGTCTTGACGAGAATGTATGTGAAGCCTACAATTTCCTTGCCAACAACTACAACCCTGGCGACGAAATTTTCATCTTCGGCTTTTCTCGTGGTGCCTACACTGCGCGCGCCACGGCTGGGCTCGTAGCGTGAGTTGGGATCTGTCAAGACATCCAAATGTCTCGGTTCTGGGAAATTTACAGCGCGTACAAAGCAAAAGACCCTACGATTTGGATATGAGAAACCCCCTGGGGAAAGCTGAACAACGCAGTCGCCGACAAAGCTGGGAAGGATCTGGAGGAGGAAGATTGGATGACGATTGCTCCAAGAAATCGTAAGAATACGCCGTATAGATTTCCGAAAGGGACAGGATACTGGTGGTTGTCGTATTGCCATAAGTCGGTCGACATCAAGATAGTTGGAGTTTTTGATACAGTAGGCTCGTTGGGTTATCCAGAAAACAGGTCTATTGAAGTTAGCAAATGGAACAAGCCATATGCTTTTCACAATACCGACTTACATCCAGGTGAGAACTCCAGGATGATCGGTTTTTTTCAGAAGTAGTCTGATCGGATTTCGCTTAGAGATCCAGAATGCGTTCCAGGCACTTGCTCTCGACGAGCGCCGCAAGCCCTTCAGTCCCACGATGTGGAACGTGCCTGATAGCAACAAGAGTACGAATCTAGTGCAGTGCTGGTTTGCAGGCGTGCACGTCAATATCGGTGGTGGCAGTGACGACGGGCTCAAGACTAATTCTAAGGGAGACCTTGAAACAATGGGTAACACAACCTTCGCTTGGATGGTTGATCGATGCCGACCCTTTCTGCGCTTCGAGGAGAAGGTGCTTTCCCATATCATGTCCGATTACTTCAACGCACTCGAAAAACTCACGGTCCGACATAAGGCAGCCCAGAGAATGGATCCAAAGCTTAGTGAGGCAAATTATAAGTGGGGGATTGGTCCTTACCAAAAGGACTTCAAGGGACTGATGAATTATATATCTGGGGAAGTGGTGCGTACGCCAGGTCGCTACCCTGGGAAGTCGGACACGAGCGAGTACATCCACCCTGTTGTCTTCCATGCGCAACAAGCGCAGAGCTACACATGTCCCGCTCTTGAAGGTCTCAAGCGCGTCTCCACTGGAGACGGACAAGGTCACTCTTGGGTCAAGACGTACACACCCATAGATGTCGAAAGCTGGAGCGGATGGGCTGGCTCACTATTCAACCGCGGTACTATCAAGAAGGAAGCAAAGGCCGTCACAGTCACAATACCGGAGGTCGTGATCCCAAAGATGGCCGAGCAGCAGGGAAGCTTCGAGTTCGGGAGCTACTGGACCAATCACTTGGAGCGGCTTCTGATTGTCAGAAATCTGTGGACTGAAGATCAGAACCAGCAGGCATTTGAAAGCGAAGAGCAGTTCCGCAGGAGGATCGACATTGTCAAGGAGAAATCGTCGGCTAGTGAATACCTGATGCAACACGATCACGATAACAGGAACACGCAGTTTATTGGAAAGGATGTGACTTCGGGTACACGGGTAAAAGTGGATACCCCACCTCGGGCCGACAAACACCCCTAGAGAGTACAATGAAGGGCTGGCCGTGTGATTCACTGATCAAAACTGTACCGCGAAAGAACAGTCTTCGAAATCAGCGACGCAGAAGCCTGTTCCTATCCCTAGACACTTATATTAGACAACAGATGACTTCTCCGGGCAAAATGCCATAACCGGTCCACAGACATCGGATTTTCGCAACAACCCCGCAATTCCCATCTCCGATTGTAGTATCGGCAATGGCAGAATCCTAGGCGACCGTGTGTAACACCCTAATAGTTTGCGGCACACTCTCCCCCTGGTTGACAGATCCTAGCAAGTACCGCCGTTCGCGTTATAGGCAAACCCCCTTCAATCGTTGTTCGTCGCGCACGAGACACACAATCATAAGCACTTTCGCTCGCTGTCTGTACCTATTTGACGATTGGTCCTGTGCCTGCGCTAGCGTATCCCTCCGATTTAGATTGTATGTACTGACTATCAAGCGTGAGAGCTTCTAAGTGCTACATCAAAGAATCACAATCGACTTTTTCTCGAAGCAAGCCGAAGAGACGGTAGCAAGAGCCAGGTCGATAGATATCCACCGATACTTCGATGAGAACGAGTATGCAGCCCTCATCGGAGACCCTAGAGGTGAGGACTAAGATGATGTCTCTAAATCTCCCAGGCTGCTTCAAATTGAATCAAGTACCGGACATTTAGGATTCTTCTTATTACCTCTATGCTTGTCTACGCTCTCATTCGAGATCCTGGACGAGGTCCCCATCGAAAGATCGTAAGATTAAGTCCCTCCAGCAGCCTGTCTTGGTAAGCCGTATGCCAACAAGAACAATTTGCTCACGGGCCACGTTTGTTCTAAGTTGAGAACCCGGAACCGCATCACCACAAAAGACCTTAGGCCGAGAATCTTCACCCGGGTCACAGGTCGACGGGAGCGAAGAGCGATAGAAAGTGGTCTTCCTGTATTTGCTCTATTGCGTTCGCTGAGCCGCTCGAGTCCAAGTCTCAGATTCAGAAACCATTGGATGGAATTACTCCTCGACACGGAATTTCGGCTTTGTCCCTGAACACTCATGTTGACAATGGGCATTGTTCAACAACACACATGCACAGTGTGTACATCATTCACTTAGCTTTCATATAAAATCAGGTGGTATCTTGCATTATTTTTCTCCGAACCATCTGCTGTTCGTCTACTTCCAGGACTACCCAGACAGTCACTGAGCAGAAATTCGAATTGCATAGCCTCTGGCTATACTATTTGACCATCAGCTTCTTGAGAAAGCATCGATTGATCCATTCGAGAGAATAAGTCATGGATTTACCCGTCGAACTTCTCGACATGGTCTTACAGCATCTCTCGAAGCCAGAGTTAAAGCATCTCCGACAGACATGCAAGCGACTAGGGATGGTGTCCGTCCCTTTCCTCTTCGACTCCATATTCATCTCGTGCGACTCTCTCGACCAAGAACATGCAGCGCTTGCTCTGAAAAGGTTCCGGAATTCGATCAAGAGTGTAGTCCTGTGTCCGCTCAGATATCCTAAGCTAATTCGACAACGTTACAAGAATTTCGTGCATTGCAACAGAAGACGTCAGGCAATCCCAAAGCATCCTAAATTTGATGAGCACATGGACATGGGCTACAAAGAATATTGCAGCCTTCAGGAGAGGGCTGGGAATAAATCGTCCTGGAGCAGGATCGATGAGCTGCTCCAACGGATCCTTATGGAAGCTCCTTGTATCTATCGGGTGGTCATCACTTATCGAACTCGCTTCAAGAGACTGACTGACCTCGAGCTGGCCAAGTACTGCCGATGGGAGACATGTCATTTACCCAGAGAAATGCACGCCTTGTTCAGGCTCACTCCTTTACAGAGCCTTGAGACCTCGCGAAGTCCCGATATCGCACGCGCGATTTTCACAATCCCTCCAGCAGGCACGCGGAAGATTAAGGAACTCGTTATGGAGCCCACCCATCTGTATGAAGGATTCTTCAAGATCCCCATTGAACGCTTTGACGAGCCGAGTTGCTTCACGTTCCAAGTGTCGGTTTTCATGGCCAATCTGATCAAATTGCGTCTCGACATCGATGAAATGTCCCAGCACGGCGGCCGGATTGTGCAAGAGAAAGGAAGTTTGGTCAGATTCCTAGCGCAGGCTGTGAACCTTGAGTACTTGGCTCTCCGCTTCCGACATGCTAGTAGTGATAAATTATTCCGCTTCACACTAGGCGGCTGTCAGTTTCCGAAGCTGCGAATTCTCGTTCTCGAAAGGGTTGGGGTAATATGTAACGAGCTTCTCTCCTTTCTCGCAAATTCGCCAAGGCTAAAACACCTCGTACTCGAACGCTGTTGGTTGAACGGATATCCGTGGATCGACTTTCTCAACCAAATCAAAGCTTCTGGGGATTTAGAAGCGCTACATATTGGTCGCTGCTCTGAGGGCTTTCGTATACCAGATTACCATCGGGACCGCTGGCATTACTTTAGGGACCTCGATAGGGATCTGCAAGATTTCCTTCTACACGATGGACCAAATCCGTTCGGTCAGGACAAGATGGCTGTCTATCTGGCTCAATATGCCGACACACCTCCCGCGGTTAGATATGCCCCTCCGCGGAGCTTTGCGCGGCTCTACCATCATGAGTACTCCTGAAGAGAGCGACGATCGCATCCCGCCAAGCAGGAATTAGTGGTAGACTGGGACCTATGATTGTGATAGCATATGGATCGACCGTATCTGTCTGGGCGCATGATCTTTGTGCTGGGACTGCTTATTGTTGAGAATAATATTACTGCAGAATTTCCTGCTGATTATTTAGACACACTTTCTTGTGTGGTATCTGCTACTATTTCGCGAACATTTCTTGTCAACTTGCAGCACTGATTATTGTTACCATTATTTCCTTCCCCAGAACTTTGTCTCAATCAGCTGTACAATGTATGAGTCGATTGCATTCAGCCTTTATACGCGGGACTGGCTTGGCCAAGTTTCAAGTTGCTCTGCACTCTAGAACTACGTGTTACGAGCTTACCAAAGCTGTACCAGTGGTTCAGGTTCTACGCCTTTGGGGCGAACCTGCTATTATGCTCGACATGCTCGAGGAGCGAGCATCTTGAGCATAATGTTCGACATACTCGACGAACAAATATTGTAAGCAATTATGCTCGCTATGTTCGACGAACAAACAAGACAAGCAACTCGTATTTTCTTAGTATATAGAAAACTAAAACACGACTCTTTTATAAATTGTGTTTAACTCAAAATAAGTTCTTACTTATTGTTATCGCTACATCTAGTTGCAATCCTTGTTATCAAATAATTGCTTATATTGCTTGAAAACGTCTACAAATCTCTTCAACAATACAACTTTCTCTAATATCTTTTAAGATCTCTTAGAGAGTAGCAACGCAACACTTTGAACACTCTAAGAATGTTTGTATCAAGTTAACGCGTCTCTACTTTAAGTACTAACTTATTAGTATCACGTCAATTATCGATTATAAAAGACAACAAGATCAAAATCAATAAACTTGATATCTACTATAAAGATCGTATTGATCTAAAGAACTAGCTTATGCAAATAAATATCTATTTTATCTTCTATCTTGTTCTAACGAATCAAAAGACAATTTTTGCATCAATATTTCTCAAAGAAAGAGTCTAATATTGACTCAAGTTAAACTTACGCAAATACTTAGAAAATTATAACAAAAACTCTTGTGCAATGTTTACGAACTTCGACAACTTTAAAAGAGAACTTCGAAGAATCTTTAAAATATCTAACGAGAAACAAATTGCAAAAAGAGTAATTTAGCATCTAACTTAACGAATTTTTGTAGCAAACTACGTAGCTAAATTCCAAAAATATGCTAATTTAATCGAATGAAACGATGTCGCACTTATAACAATGTTTCGACGAAATTTTAAAAACAATCTAAAGAACAAAATTATGTGTGATAAAAAAACTCTTAACAACATGTTCGATCTTATTGAAGTAGTTATCGATTTTAACAACAAACTATATAAAAGAGCTATAAAAAAAAATACAATTAATCTTAAGAAAGAACAAGAATCTTCTTTGAACTAACAATCGAATATTAGCAAAAAGAATCTCGTTTTAACTAGAAATACAATAATTTCGATTATTATAAATTTGCATTTATAAAACTAGATTTTACTTAACAACGTAAAGAGAAAAACTTTAAAAAAAAGCAAAATAACAAATTCTAGAAAACGTACTATTTATGTAACAAATTAAGTTACTTCGCAAGAGATTATTAATTACGAAATTTAATAAATTGTTAACAAATTAATACTATATTAAGAGAGATATTTAATAGCTAGAACAACATTAAGAAGCAAATTAATATAGAGACAAATATCTTCAAGATTGAATCGAACAACAACTACTATTTAGTAAAAAATCTATATTAGTTATAAAAAGTTCTAGATAAAACATTATTAAGTAAGATATTCGCATCTACGTAGAAAGTCAATTAAATACTTAATAAAGTTATAAGAGCACAACAACTAGAAACGCCATATCTTTATTTAATAACAAACTTAGACAACAAATATAATTAAAAGAACTTTTACAAATGTCTAGACAACATTACAAAACATTTTAAGATTTTAGTTAGTTTATCGAAAAAACAATAGATAAACTAGATTGTAAATAAATGCGAGAAAGCGCTAAAAAGCGACATTACTATAAAAAAAGATATTTTTGATAAAATCGAACAACAACTAAGCAATATAAGTTTATTTCAAAAGAAAATAAAGAAAGCAAAGAAATATGCAACACTTAGTTAAACAAAATATTATAACAACTTATATTAAACTTATCTAAAAGACAAAAAAGAAGTCAATTGATTCTCTAAAAAGTCAAAATTATTAATTTAGCACAAGAAGAAAGCTTAGTGCAAATAGACGTTTGAAGCGAAAATTACAATATAGAAACAAGAAAAAGTTCAAATTCTTTAGTAAAGAATATACTAAAGAAATGTAATATATTAGCCCAATAATAGCAACTAAACTTAATAGCATACGCACGATATTTTATTACATCAATTAAGATCAATAATTGTCGACTTATTGCAATAATCGATTTTGATACAACAAGTAATTTTATGTCTAGAACTTTTGTTAAGAGAGAAAAGTATTTTATTTAAAAGAAATCTAACGCATACAATCTAATAATTGTAGATAAAAACTTATTATTCGACAAGAATAAAAGAATAAACAAAGAAACAAAATTATTATTGATAGCTATTTAGCAACATTACAAGAAACTAATCTTTAATATAGTGAAAATAATTATTTATAATATTGTTCTAGAAATATCTTAATTGAAGCAACACAATTTAGAAGTTAACTAAAATATACGAGTACTTAGATTTGCGCGATGTAATTACGTAATTTACATTTAATTTATATATTAACAACGTTCAATAATAGATAAAAAAACGAATTAAAAATCGATCGCAAATAGCGAGCTTGCATTTTTGCAAAAAAACAATCTAATAAAGTTTAATTTAACAAGCATTAGCAAAAATTAGTCGAGTTACAAAGTTAAAGTAAGTGAAGAAAATTACGAATTTTTTGAAAGCTTTGAACTATTTAATACAACAAAGAAATCGCTAAAATACGTATTACAAATATACAACAATTGAGAGTATTTATTTTAAAAAAAGAAAACGACAAAGACTTTTTCTAAACATTAATCGTAAGATTATAAAATTAAACTTAAATTAGACAAACAACTTACATTTGAACTTATATATACTTTATTCGAAAAAAAGCTTAAAGTACTTCGCGAATATCTAGCAAAAAACAAAAAGAAAGAATTTATTAAAAAATCCTAATTATAAATAGAATATTTATTTCTCTTTGTATTAAAGAAGAATAAAATTCTTTGTTTATATGTCGATTATTAAAAGCTAAATAATATTACAATTAAAAATCGATATTTATTATTCAATATTAGCGAACTTCAAAATCGACTATTCGAAGCGAAATACTTTATTGAATTGAATCTACAAGAAGCGTACAACTAAATTAGAATAAAGATAGAGAAAGAGTAAAAGATAGCTTTTCGCATACAATATAAATTATATAAATATATAGTAATATTGTTCGAACTTACAAATGTCTCGACAACGTGTCAAAAAATAATTAATAATATATTACGACAATATTTAAATCAATTTGTTATAGCATACTTGAACAACATTATAATTTACTTAAAAATTTTGAAAAAATATATTAGTTATATCTTCAAAGTATTGAAATATCTAGACATAAAAAACTTACATTTTAAGTCAAAGAAATGCGAATTTTATTAAAAGAAGATTAACTTTTTTTAATTTGTTGTTGAACAATATAAAATACGTATAAATCTTAAAAAGCTACAAGCAATTAAAAAATAAAAATTATCGATAAATATTAAGAAAGTACAATTATTTCTAGATTTTATAAACTATAATAAGAAGTTTATCAAAAACTACTTAATAAACGCGATATTATTAACGAATTTTACGAAAAAGAATACGTTATAATTATAGAAATTTGCAAAAGAGAAATTATTTTAAAATCTTAAGCTAAAATGCTTAAAAAAGTTAATACTAAAAATATACAATTCGCGATTATTAAATAGAATTGAAATTGACACATTAGATTTAGTTATCGATACATACTTTAGTTAAAGATATAAAAATATATAATACTTAATAATATATCTTTCGAAAAAACTCTTGTTAATTGAACAAAACTATAATATTTATAATAAGAAACTACTCGCTATAATAATTTTCTTAAAATTATAAAAAGTATATACAAAAGAATTATTCGAATTTACGATTCTTATAGATTACAAAAATTTTATGCACTTTATTACTATTAAATAGTTTAACAAAAGACAAATACAATAATTAAAGAGACTTAGATAGTACAAGTTTAAAATATAGTATACTTTAGACAAAGATAATAATAGAGTAGACGCACTTAGTAGAAAAAGTAATTATATAAAAACGAAAAAATTGTTTAATTACAACATACTTAAAATTAATTAAAATAAATTACTATTAGCAAACAAGTACAAGTTGAATACTATATTACGAATATTTCGAAACAATACAAAAGAGTTTTTAATAAAGAAAGGAAAACTCTAGATATTTATCAACAAAATTGACAAATATATAAAAGAGCATTATAACAAATTATTGCAAAGATATCTAAAAGTGACGAAAACTCTTTAACTTTTATATTAGTATTGTTAGTTCTTATAAATAAGACAAGTTGTCGAAATATACATTAAACGATATCTTAGCTATTAGTAGAACAAACATAATATACATGCGAATTATGGCGAAATTTAATATTAGAAATTACTTAAATTGTTATAAGATAAAGTTACGATAAACTTTATTATTAAGTTGCTCAAGTTGACGAATCTAGCAATAGAAGATAAATATAATTCGATACTAATAATAATTAATAAGTTTATTAAGTACTTATATATTATTGTATGCAAAAAGAAGTTTATCGCAAAACAATTAAGATATATTATATTGAATCGACTTATACGATATTACAATATATTTAAAAGACTAACTAGTAATAGAGACAAGCTCTTTATGTTTAACTATTAAGAAACGCTTCTTTTAATGTTAGATACAAGACTTCGAATATCTATTGTCTATTACTTGATTACAAATAATTAAATAGAACGAACAAACTAGAGTCTTAAACAATATTTAAGATATTATATCAACAATACTTACAATAATTAAATATCACTTCTATCTATAACACAACTAGCACTCAATACTAAGATTTCAAATATTACTAAAATAACTTTATTCTTCGTCAATTAAAACAAGAAATTAAATCTCTTTAAGAAAGAACGTAAGCATTTGTTAGCGCAATTAGTTATCGAAAGAATAGCGATGTTAAAAAAGATATACAACAACATCTTAAAAATACAAAAAAATCAACTAAATATTAAAACAAAAAACGAAAAACGACATTTTAGCTAAAAGAGAGAAATAGATTATATCTTTTTACAAAAAATCTTAAAACAAGAAAGTTAAGCAAGAAATTAAATTATATTAAAGTTGAATTGTTTTTTGTCAAAAAGACTAAGAAATTAATCAACTACAAACTCGACTTATCTAAAAACGCCAAAATATTTCTAGTATTTTATATCTTATTGTTGAAGTTAATAGACTCAATTACGTCTTTATAGAATATATTTTATTTTTATTCGCAAAAAGAGAATCAATTCGAGATTGAGAAAATTCTACGACAAGAAAATTAAAAGTATCTTATTAAGTGAAAAGAATATTCTACTTCGAAAAATATCTAGAAACTAAAGAAGAATCTTAATTGTTGCTAGAATCTTTTAAAGAAGTTTTATTAAAACAAAATATAAAAATAGTATTTCAATTTTAATTAATCGAAAGTTAAAATTGTTTAAACGATATATCAAACAATAACTCGAGAGTCTTTATAATAAATTCGACGAAATATACTTTATTTATCTCTAAATCGCCAATATTTTTTCATTTTGTTACAATTATTTCTTTCTTCTTATTCTTTAGAAAATTAAGTTGTTTTTCTAGTCGACTTAGCTTCGCATTGTTACGACTCTAGCTCGTTACAACTAGTATATATTCTACAAAGTAGTCTATAGCATATAGTACAATTACTTGCATGTTTGACAACTTGGCAAACAAGTATTGTTCGACACGCTAATAAGCGAATTCGACATATTTAATAGCAAGCAAAACAAACAAAGTTCGACATATTTGACAATAAACAAAGCAAATAGAGTTCGATATATTTAACAACAAATATAACAAACAAAAAGAATTTTCTTTAGTATATATAGATTCTTAAGATACAATTTTTTTATAAATTGTGTTCAACTTATTTATCAAGTTACTCTTTATTATAGATACAAAAATTGCAAAATCTTTATTATTAAGAGATTGCTTGCATTGTCTAAAGACGTCTACAAATCTCTTTAACAATATTAATTTATTCTAATACTTTAGTCGTCTAGATAGTAGCGTAACACTTTAAATACTCTAAGAATATTTATATTAGATCAACGCGTCTCTATTTCAAGCACTAGTTTATTAATATTATATCGATTATCGATTATAAGAGATAACAAAATTAGAATTAACAAATTCGATATCTATTATAAAGATTGTATTGACTTGAAGAACTAGCTTATGCAAATAAATATTTATTTTATTTTCTATCTTGTTCTAACAAACTAGAAGACAATTTTTGCATCAATATTTTTTAGAGAGAGAGTCTAATATTGGTTTAAGCTAAATTTACAAAAGTACTTGAAAAATTATAACAAAAACTTTTGTGCAATATTTACGAACTTCGACAACTTTAAAAGAGAGCTTCGAAGAATCTTTGAAACATTTAACAAAAAACAAATTGTAAAAAGAGTAATTTAGCATTTAACTTAACGAATCTTTGCAACAAATTATGTTGCTAAATTTCAAAAATATATTAATCTAATCAAGTAAAACGATATTGCATTTATAACAATATTTCGACAAGATTTAAAGAACAATTTAAAAGACAAAATTATATGTAACGAAAAACGCATTAGCGATATATTTAATTTTATCGAAGTAGTTATCGATTTCGACAACAAACTATATAAAAGAGCTATAAAAAAAAGATACAATCAATTTTGAAAAAGAATAGAAATCTTCTTTAAATTAACAATCGAATATTAGTAGAGAGAATTTCGTTCTAATTAGAAGTACAATAATTTCGATTATTGTAAATCTATATTTATAAAACTAAATTTTACTTAACAATATAAAGAAAAAAACTTTAAAAGAAAGCAAGATAACAAATTCTAGAAAACGTACTATTTATATAGCAAATTGAGTTACTTCGCAAGAGATTGTCGATTACAAAACTTGATAAATTGTCGACAAATTAATGCTATATTAAGAGAGATACTTGATAGTTAAAACAATATTAGAGAGCAAATTGATCTAGAGACAAATGTCTTCAAAACTAGATCGAACAACAACTACTATTTAGTAGAAAACTCAAATTAATTACAAAAAGTTCTAGATAAAACATTATCAAACAAGACATTTGTATTTACGTAGAAAGTTAATCAAATACTTAATAAAACTATAGAAACACAACAACTAGAAATATTATATCTTTATCTAGTAACAAACTTAGACAACAAGTATAACTAAAAAAAATTTCACGAATATCTAGATAATATTACGAAGCATCTCGAGACTTTAGCTAGTTTATCGAAGAAACAATAGATAAATTAGATTGTAAATAAATGCGAGAAAGCGCTAGAAAGCGATACTACTATAAAAAAAAAAATTCTTGATAAAATCGAACAACAACTAAGCAATATAAGTTTATCTCGAAAAAAGATAGAGAAAGCAAAGAAATATACAACACTTAATTGAACAAAATACTATAACAACTTATGCTAGACTTATCTAGAAGACAAAAAAAAAGCCAATTAATTCTCTAGAAAATCAAAATTATTAATTTAGTATAAGAAAGAAGTTTAATGCAAGCAGACGCTCGAAGCAGAAGTTGTAGCACAAAAACAAGAAAAAGTTCAAATTTTTTGATAAAGAATATACTAGAGAAATGCAATATGTTAGTTTAACAATAGCAATTAAACTTAATAGCACACGTACGATATTTTATCACATTAATTAAGATCAATAATTGTCGATTTATTGCAATAATCGATTTTAATACAACAAATAATTTTATAACTAGAGCTTTTGTTAAGAGAGAAGAATACTTTACTTAAAAGAAGTCTAACGTATACAATTTAGTAATTGTAGATAAAAACTTATTACTTAACGAGAATAAAAGAGTAAATAAAGAAACAAAGTTACTACTAATAGCTATTTAGCAACATTACAAGAAACTAATTTTTAATATAGTAGAAATAGTTATTTACAATATTGTTTTAGAAATGTCTTGATTAAAACAATACAATTTAGAAGTTAACTAAAATACACGAGTACTTAGATTTGCGCGATATAATTACGTAATTTATATTTAATCTACGTATTAACAACGTTCGATAATAGATAAAAGAACAAATCGAAAATCGATCGCAAGCAACAAATTTATATTTTTGCAAAAAAACAATCTAATAAAGTTCGATTTAATAAATATTGACAAAGATTAGCTAGATTACAAAGTTAAAATAAATAAAGAAAATTACAAATCTTTTGAAAGTCTTGAACTATTTAGTATAGTAAAGAAATTGCTAAAGTACGTATTACAAATATACAACAATTGAGAGTATCTATTTTAAGAAAAAAAAACGATAAAGATTTTCTCTAAACATTAATTGTAAGATTACAAAATTAAACTTGAACTAGACAAGCAATTTACGTTTGAATTTATATATACTTTATTTAAGAAGAAGCTCGAAGTACTTCGCGAATATCTAGCAAAAAATAAAAAATAAAAATTTATTAGAAAATTCCAATTACAAGCAAGATACTCGATTTTTTTTGTATTAAAAAAGAATAAAACTCTTTGTCTATATATTAATTATCGAAAGCTAAGCAATATTACAATTAAGAATCGATATTTAATATTTAATATTAACGAGCTTTAGAATCGACTATTCGAAGCAAAATACTTTATTAAATTGGATTTACAAAGAGCGTACAACTAGATTAGAATAAAGATAAGAAAAGAGTAAAAGATAGTTTTTTGCATACAATATAAATTATACGAATATACAATAATGTTATTCGAGTTTACAAACATTTCGACAATATATTAAGAAATAATTAATAATGTATTACGACAATATTTGGATCGATTTGTTATAGCATATTTGAACAATATTATAATTTACTCAAAAATCTTGAAAAAGCATATTAGTTATGTCTTCAAAGTATTAAAATGTTTAAATATAAAAAATTTATATTTTAAGTCAAAGAAATGCGAATTTTATCGAAAGAAAATTGACTTTTTTGAGTTTGTTGTTGAACAACACGAAATACGTATAAATCTCGAAAAACTACAAACAATTAAAGAATAAAAATTATCAATAAATATTAAGAAAATACAATTCTTTCTAGATTTTATAAATTACAACAAGAAATTTATTAAAAACTACTTAATAAACGCGATATTATTGACGAATTTTACAAAAAAGAACACGTTATAATTATAGGAATTCGTAGAAGAAAAATTATTTTAAAATCTTAAGCTAGAATGCTTGAAGAAGTCAATACTAAAAATATACAATTTGCAATTATCAAGTAGAATTAAAATTGACGCATCAAATCTAGTTATCGATATATACTTTAATCAAAGATATAAAGATATGTAATATCTAATAATATATTTTTCGAGAAAACTCTTGTTAGTCGAACAAAACTATAACGTTTACAATAAGAAACTACTCGCTATAGTAGTTTTCTTAAAATTATAAAAAGTATACACGAAAGAATTGTTAAAACTTACGATTTTTATAGATTACAAAAATCTTGTGCATTTTACTACTATAAAGTAGCTTAATAGAAGGCAAATGCGATAATTAAAAAGACTTAAACAATACAAGTTTAAAATACAATATACTTTAGACAAAAATAATAACAAAGCAAACGCACTTAACAAAAGAAGTAATTATATAGAAACGAAAGAATTGTTTAATTACAATATATTTAAGATTAACAAGAACAAATTATTATTAGCAAATAAACACGAGCTAAATGCAATATTACGAATACTTCAAGATAATACAAAAGAGTTTTTAATAAAGAAAGAAAAACTTCAAATATTTATTAATAAGATCGACAAATATATAAAAGAGCATTATAACAAATTATTGCAAGAACACTTAAGAGTGACAAAAATTCTTTAGTTTTTATGTCAACATTGTTAGTTTTTACAAATAAGACAAGTTGTCGAAATATATATCAAACGATATCTTAGCTATTAGCAAAACAAACATAATACGCATGCGAGCTATAACAAAATTCAATATTAGGAATTATCTAAATTTTTATAAAATAAAGTTACGATAAACTTTATTATTAAGTTGTCGAATTCGACGAATCTAGCAATTGGAGACAAATATAATTCGATACTAGTAATAATTGATAAACTTATCAAATACTTACATATTATCGCATGCAAGAAGAAGTTTATCGTAAAACAATTAAAATATATTATATTGAATCGACTTATACGATATTACGATATATTTAAGAGACTAACTAGTAACAAAGACAAGCTCTTTATGTCTAACTATTAAAAGATACTTCTTTTAATATTAGATACAAGACTTCAAATATCTATTGTCTATTATTCGATTACGAATAATTAAACAAAAAGAACAAACTAGAGTCTTGAGCAATATTTGAGATACTATATTAACAATACTTACAATAATTAAATATTATTTCTATCTATAACACAATTAGCACTCAATACTAAGATTTCGAATATCACTAAGATTTCGAATTCTTTGTCAACTATAACAAGAAATCAAATCTCTTCGAAAAAGAGCGAACGCATCTATTAGCACAATTAGTTATTGAAAGAGTAGCGACATTAAAAAAGATACACAACAATATCTTAAGAATGCAAGAAAAATCGATCAAATACTAAAACAAGAAACGAAAAACGACATTTTAGCTAAAAAAGAGAAATAAGATATATCTTTTTACAAAAAATCTTAGAACAAGAAAGTTAAACAAGAAATTGAATTATATTAAAGTCGAATTGTTTCTCGTCAAAAAGATCAAGAGACCAATTAATTATAAACTCGACTTATCTAAGAACGCCAAAATATTTCTAGTATTTTATATCTTATTGTTGAAGTTAGCAAACTTAAGTACGTCTATATAGAAAACATTTTATTATAAATTACAAGAAGAAAATCGATTTAAGATTAAGAGAATTCTAGAACAACAAAATTAACAATATTTTGTAAAATAAAAAGAGTATTCTACGACAAAAAACACGTAAAAATCAACTAGCAATTTCGACGATTGCTATACTCTTATCTAGAAATTTCATCAACGTTCGAAAAATTATTTAGTATAGCAAGAGAAGATCAAATAATAAGAGATATCTTAATTAGAGCATTCGCAACAAAACAATTCGACAATTTGATAACATTTGACTTCTTTATACTAGACAATAAATATTGTGTTTTTTGTTTTGTTTTTGCATTAATTTTCTTCAATATCTTCTTATTACAAAGTAATTGTGTAATTACGATTGTTAATACGATCTTATTCTTTGTTACTTTAGAGAATAGATTTTTCTTGATACAATTTAAAAAAGCTTACAACATATTTATATACGATTTGTTTGCGCAAACACATTTCGAACACTTTAGATAAAATAACGAATCTTTTATAACAATGCAAGATTTGCTAGTATAGCAACAACGTTTACAAGCAAAATCAACAAGTGTTTTGTAGCAATCTATTTCGAAAGCAAGACAAATACAATTTTGATAAGAAAATATAACATATAAGTATTTGCTTTTCAAGACAAAAAGGTTTGAAGAAAAGAAATAGTGTTACAATTCTAGCTCGTTATAGCTAGTATATACTCTATAGAGTAGTCTATAGTATATAGCACGATTATCTGCATGTTCGACAACTTGATAGACAAGTATTGCTCGATACGCTAATAGACGAGTTCGACATACTCGACAACAAGCAAAACGAGCAAAGCTCGACATGTTCGACAATAAACAAAGCGAGCAAAGCTCGACATGCTCGACAACAAACATAGCAAATATAACAAATCTTTTTTAGTATATATAGATTCTCAAGACACAACTCTTTTATAAATTGTGTTCAACTTATTTATCAAGTTACTCTCTATTATAGATACAAAAGTTGCAAAACTCTTGTTACCAAGAGATTGCTTGCATTGCCTGAAGACGTCTACAAATCTCTCCAACAGTACTAATCTACCCTAATACTCTAGTCGTCTAGATAGCAGCGTAACACGCATGCGCATCGCACACTTCTTTCTTTAAGCGCATTTGCTCTTTATAAATTCGTTTAATCGATGTAGAAAAAATTGCCAAATTATAATTACGACTAAATCGCACACACTTCACACACTTTTTAAAATCATTATTTACACAATAGATTTTACTAGATATCGCACAATTACAACAAGGACGCATCGTTAAGAATATCGAATCTAAAGCGTCGAGAAAATCTTTCTTTCGAAAGAAGAAATTTTTGATATTAATCTTTCTTGAAGACATGATGGGAAGGTATTGAATTTCGAGACGAAAACTTTGAAAGAAAGAAATAGTGTTACGAGCTTATTAAAGTTGTATTAGTGATTTAGATTCTACGTCTTTGGGGCGAATCTATTATTATGTTCGACATGCTCAAGAAGCGAGCATTCTAAGTATAATGTTTAACATGTTCGACAAACGAGCATTGCGAGCAATTATGTTTGTTATGTTCGACGAACGAGCAAGACGAACAACTCGTATTTTCTTAATATATAAAAAACTAAAACACGACTCTCTTATAAATCGTGTTTAACTCAAGATAAGTTTTTACTTATTGTTATTGCTACATCTAGTTGCAACTTTTGTTATTAAATAATTGCTTACATTGTCTGAAGACGTCTACAAATCTCTCCAACAATACAACCCTCTCTGATACCCCTTAAGACCCCTTAGGGAGTAGCAGCGTAACACTACGTCTCGACAGAAAAACCATGGATTGGGTGACAGAGGGTCAACGAATACGAATAGCATAATTCGGTATTTGCAAAACATGGGAGGAGAAGATTTGATTAACGAGTTATAAAGAGATTTCAGAC
>JAABUL010003875.1_pt1 | contig 21160 bp, 22 predicted proteins | sample 5559151 | NCBI WGS metagenome assembly JAABUL01 (sample SAMN10711876, study PRJNA513368) | rock metagenome | isolation source: Antarctica rocks | place: Antarctica: Victoria Land, Pudding Butte sud | reverse complement strand
AATTCAAACTCCTTGATCGACACACTCTTCAGCTCCGCCTTCCTCACTAGCCCCGTAACCTGTACCAGCGACTCCGAATTCAGCTTCTTGCACCACTTGATCATCTGCCGGCTCACACCCTGCCCCCCACCTTCTGCAGCAACGGCTTGTACAGTGGAGAAGTCTTCTCCGAGCACGAGAAAGCAGGTCGACGCTGCTTGGGAGCGTGTAGTCTGCACGCGAGTGCGGACCGTAATCTCGGCGTTTTCCGTCCATTGTGAAGAAGAGGAGAGGGAGGTCAGGGTGACGGGGTCGGCGGGCGCTTGGCCGTAGAGGTGCTTCGCAGTGTCATTGGCGGCGTCAGCTCGTTCGCGAGCTTCTCGCTCTTCTTTTTCTTTCTGTTCGCGTTTGGCTGCTTTTTCGGCCTTTTCTTTTTCTTTGGCTGCTTTCCTTTGCGCGTTCTTGCTGGGTTCTGCTCCTTCTGTCCCTTTTTCTGCTGTAGGCTTGGCGTCTGCAGATGTTGGCTCTTCTCTTGGCCTTGAGGGCAGTGCTTGGGACGGCGACGCCATGGTCGGGGGTCGGTTGAAGTGAAGGGAAAGGGTTAGTATTCCTTACAGGCGTTCCATCACCAGCGAGTCACAAATTATGATGTTTTCTTGGCATCTCAAACTGTGATGGATACCCACTTCACGTGATCTTACATAGAAAAAGGATAGATATTGCTTTCACCGGGTCATCTGTACACCCTAGTGTTCGTATTTCGACTTGAATTGGTAGGAATCTAGTCTTAATATACAAAGTTCACCAAGTTCCAGCATATCACAATTATGCTTAGATCAATTCATCGCCAGCTGCTCCAACGCTTTCTTCAATCGCCTTGATAATATCAGACTCCGCAAATGTAGGCCCCGAGCCATCGCACAGCACTTTATCTTTCAATCGATCTGACACTTCCCCGATGTCCACCATTCCTCTCCGAAAAAGCTCATGACTCTGGATCAGCTCCCAAGCCGCCCCTGTTGCAAGAAGCCGCTCGCCTGTCTGTGTGGATATTCGGATACGGTGCGAGACAGGCTCGCCAGGCCCAGTGGGCTCGGAAAAAGCGTTGTTGAAGGTGGACGGAGAATAGGCCATAGGGCCGGCTGCGAGAGCCTTGGGATCGGGGGAAGTGGAGCTGGCTTGCTGGTTCTGCGCGCCTTCTCGATGTGACAAATCCATTGGTGTGGTGGTAGCTCGGAGAATCTCATTCTGGGTGCTTAGTCGGTCGAGCTCTCGCTTCAGACGTTCGTTGTCGCTCATAAGGTTGGTGGAGCGGGCTTGAATCGATTTGAGTTGGAGCTCGAGATCCTTGACATGACGTTCTTTCCGCTCACGAAAAGCTCGTTGTCTGCGCAGCCTTGTTAGCGGCTTCCATTGGAGCCAGGGAAGGTTTGAGGATAGTCGTACGCTGCTCTATTCTGAGCCTTCCTCCTACTTTGTGCTGGCGTGAGATTATCTTTGTCCTCGTCACTGCTGCCTGCCCTAGTAGGTTGATCGTACTCGACATCTCCAAGGAACTCATTCGATATGGAGCTCGAGCTGTCATAAGGGAGAGCGTGTGAGAGTAGAGGACGGGGTATTGAGTGAGTGGGGGAATGTGGAGGTATGATGGGGGCTGAGGAGAAAGATGCACTCTGATCAAAGAATGCGAAGGCGTTTGGATCATTGTAAACATCCTGGTAGGTGTAAGCTACAGCTGATCGCCGCGTGGAAGCTGGGATGGAGATGGTTGGTGCTTACCAACGGGTTATTTTGCGGCTCGTCCTGCGGGGTATATGAATGGACCGGCTTTTCTTGGAGATCGAAAAAAGGATAAGTAGGAGCCAAAGCCGGCGGAACAAAGTAAGAAGGGTAGTTCATTTTGTCATATCAGCATTGTAAATACAAGCAAAGATGAAGAGGATCCAACAGGGTAAAGACAGGAATGTTTGGCGGTGAACTGCTGTTTAAAGGATTGGTCGAATTGCGGGTGCAGTTGGAGGGGAAATTTGATACTTGAAGATGGCCAGTACAGGCTACACCTTCAGCCGCGGCGTGTTCTCGGAAGTTGGAGCAAGATGATTGGTCTCTCATGTTTGTTGAAACCGCGTCTGCGGCTCCTATGCCCGCATTGGGTCGGACAGTCCTATGCAATGTGTTGGAAGAAAGGTACTTCGCCAGGGTGGGTGCTCTTCAAATGTCTGATACTCAATGCGATTGATCAAGTACTAGCAAGCTGCGCAGTGCCAAACAATATTCGATAATAGATATTTGTGTCCTATGGAAGGTATGTGAGATATCACGGACCATAGCAGTTTTATTTCTCGATCATTCAAACGTTGCCAGAGAAGGACTTGGGCGTGAGGTAGCCTCAATATTGATGTCGCAGCCGAATATGCCTGTGGCGTGTGGCGTGGTCCTATTGATTACTAGTACACTGCCTGCATTCATGCAAGACTTGATTGGCGCCTACGACCCAGGGCAAACTCAATACGTTGAATAGTGGAGGCGGACCAAGCAAATCAATAGTTCACCAATTTGTGGATAAGCTCGTGAGTGTTCCGATCCTTTTTCGAGCCATGGCGAAATGGTGTGCGCCGAGTACAACACTAGATTGCTGACTTCCAATAGCTATGCCCGACGGTGAACCCTTCTTTCATCTGAATCGACCATTAGCCATTCTTATAGCCTGATTGCACTATCACGGTGCCCTAGGCAAAGAATAACTCCCGGTCGAGTCACTATATAGAGGCATTGAGCATGTATTTGCATTTGCCGTACCTTTCCATCCTTCATTCAAGTCGTAGTTCTGTGCGCTTTCATCAATTCCAAGGTACCTTCGTAGGCATGTTGATAGAGTATAGTCCGTGTCATTGTCACAATTTCATACGTTACCTGCCATAATTGAATGTTGGAGTTGGAGCAGTGTATAATCCGCGCATGCCCGGACGCCGCCGACTCATGTCCGCTCTTCCCTTCAATATTTGAGGACTTCGGAGCGGCCTGGCTAAAACCTGGAGAACGTCGGTGCTCGGTTTGGGCGTGGACGGTTGGAGCGTAAGATGGTGGAGGTAGCTTCGACCAATTGATCTTTTCCTGACAAATTTCGAACGCATTGGTTCGCCTTGTTTCTTCGTACCAAGTGCTCAATCCCAATCATCATCGTCCTCGTCGCGCTCCGAGGCATTCAATTTTCCTGAACGAATGCTTTCGTACGGCGAGCCTCCCATGTCCTTTGCTGAATTTACAACGCGGTGGTCGTTCGGCTTTAGGGCACCGATGTCTAGCAGGAGGTTCTGTAACTCTGTATCCAGTCAGTCGCTAAATGTTGCAAGCGGGCAAGAAGCAGGTGCAAGCCACGGTCGCGGATGCTTACCTCTGATTGTAGTCTGCTCTCCTCCAAGCTCTCTCAATGTCACAATTTGCTTTTTGATGTCTCCATCTCGATATACGAGGATCGTGGGGGTATTCCGTTCCGGATAACCTTCAATGCACATGTCCGCCCGGATCTCGCAGAATTTGATGTCTCCAAATTTTCGTGCCATCTCCCGCCATAGCTCCGTCAAGAGTCGCGATTCAATATTCGTGCCAAGAGATGAGGTCAGGTGTACTAGAACGAATGCCTTCTTGGAGGCCTCGGTCACATCTTTTGAGTAGTCTGGTTTCTGTAGCGGGTAAACCTGATTAAAAACGCTCGCTGTCGCTATAATTGACAGCTCTGCCATTCGCTGATGTCTGAAACAACGCATAATCAGGCTTCTGGTCTTAACAGTAGCACTGGAACCTAAGCATACCGGTACTTGTCCAGGAATGCCTCATCCTCCTCATCTTCCAGCTCGTTTAACTCCTCGAGATCTTTGTCTTGCAGCCTGTTCTCATGAGCCTGCTTGATTGCTTCTTCTAGAGCTTCCTGAATGATAGGTGTAGGCGATGGAGGTTTCTCGGGAATAACGCCATGCTTGCGGAGTATGTCATTCCTGAACGTTGTTAACGATTGTCGACGAAGGAAGTAGAGCCCGCCACTTACCATTCAGTATCAGCATTGGGATCATCCACAGGGACATTGACAGGCGCATCCATCATTTCGGTCGTGAAAGTAGACGATGAAATAAGTGTGTTATTATGCCTGCCTGGAGATATCCTTAGCCAAGACTCAGCCCTACGGAGAACCCACTAAGATTGACCACAGGAGATCTGGCGCGCTGGGCTTCGAGTGTACAATTAGGCATACAAAAATATCACGCACGCCTTTCGCGCAATAACGGAGGGCCTAGCGATTGAGACATCCAGATGACCTATACGCCCCCAGAAGCCAGAATGCTGTGAGCTTTTGTCGTCTCCTTTAGACCACTCGTCACTAGCGAAAAGAGATATTGTGGGATAGGACCGCCCCAGGCCTCGAGCCTACCCGAAAAAGCTCACCATGAGCTATGGCAAGAAAGATGAGGATGCCGACCAGGCAGTTGTCAAAGTAGACAGGACAGCCGTTTTCCAAGAAGGTATTGGCCTCGGAACTTGCACGGCCACCTACCACTAACGGATAACTCCCAGCTCGACTTTTCAATTACTCCCCAATATCCCCGCGAAAATGCCGGATACTCCTTACCAAGATCGCTCTCCTCCTCTTCACCGGAGAGATCTTCCCGCCCAACGAAGCAACGGACCTATTCTTTGGTATCTCGAAGCTCTTCCAGAACAAAGACCCAGCTTTACGGCAGATGATGTACCTCATATTCAAAGAACTGGCAAGTTCGGCATCGGATGTGATAATGATGACGCAAAGCATCATGAAAGATACCGGGGTTGGAAGTGATGTCCTGTACAAGGCGAACGCAATCAGGGCGTTGTGCAGAATTATAGACGTTGGTCAGACCTAATACATTAGGATACCGGTGCTGATTCATAGTAGGCTACCACAGTACAGGCAATTGAACGACCTATCAAGACTGCTATCGTCGACAAAAATCCTTCTGTTTCCTCCGCCGCACTCGTTTCCTCATATCATCTGCTACCTATAGCTCGAGAAGTAGTCAAGAGGTGGCAGAGTGAAACACAGGAAGCTGCGTCTTCTTCAAAATCATCAGGAGGCTTCTCCCTCGGATTCTCGACTTCGGGAAGCCAGCACGCATTACAGCCAAGCACACATTTCATGAATCAATACCACGCTATCGGTCTTCTGTATCAAATGAGGTCCCACGATCGGATGGCAATGGTCAAGATGGTGCAGCAATTTGGTTCTCCGGGTGTCATAAAGAGCCCTGCTGGCGTAATCATGTTGGTTAGATTGGCGGCCAAGCTCATAGAAGATGACCCTAGTTTGCGAAAACCGATGATGCAGCTAATCGACGGCTGGCTTCGACACAAGGCCGAAATGGTCAACTTCGAAGCTGCGAAGGCAATTTGCAACGTCCGAGATGTCACTGAAGGAGAAATGACCCAAGCTATCCACACTCTTCAACTTTTCCTCACTTCTCCCCGCGCCGTTACGAAATTTGCTGCTATTCGGATATTACATCATGTGGCCTCGTTCAAGCCGCAGGCCGTGCAGACGTGTAATCCCGATATCGAAACTCTCATTTCTAATTCAAATCGTTCAATCGCGACGTTCGCAGTCACCACTCTCCTCAAGACCGGCAACGAAGGCAGCGTAGACCGCCTGATGAAGCAAATATCGGGTTTCATGGCGGACATTACAGACGAATTCAAGATAACCATTGTCGAAGCCATACGAACGTTATGTTTAAAATTTCCCAGTAAGCAGGCTGGTATGCTTACGTTCCTGAGTGGTATTTTGCGCGACGAAGGGGGCTATGAGTTCAAGCGCAGCGTAGTGGAAAGTATGTTTGACTTGATCAAATTTGTACCCGGGAGCAAGGAAGATGGTAGGCTCTCCAATCTCTCTCCGTTGAATGGCGCTAAATTGTTCAGCCTTGGCACATCTTTGCGAATTCATCGAGGATTGTGAATTTACTAAGCTAGCTGTCCGGATATTACATCTGCTCGGGGTGGAAGGCCCCAAAACACCACATCCCACGAAGTATATCCGGTACATCTATAATCGCGTGGTTTTAGAGAATGCTCTGGTCAGGGCTGCCGCCGTCACCGCACTCGCAAAATTTGGCGTCGAACAGAAAGACCCAGAAGTCAAACGTAGTGTTACTGTGCTACTTACCCGATGTCTCGACGACACTGATGATGAAGTTCGAGATCGGGCCGCGCTTAATCTGAGGTTGATGACGGAGGAAGATGAAATGGCGAATCGCTTCATCAAGAATGGTATGTTGAGAATAAACCATCTAGGGTGTCATTACTGATCAGTAGCGTAGAGTCGATGTTTTCGCTTTCAACATTCGAGCACCAACTCGTGATGTATGTGACAGCGGACGACAAGGCTACTTTTGCTACGGCGTTCGATATATCCACCATCCCTGTGGTCAGCCACGAACAAGCCCTAGCCGAAGAACGGACCAAAAAGTTGACATCTGCAACTCCCACGCTCAAAGCGCTAAGTACCGGACCTAAGAAGAGTCAAATCAATGGCACTGCGGACAGTGTAGCCTCTGCCCTAGCTACGGCGCAGAAGCATTCGCAGCAGCTAACGCAAATCCCAGAGCTAAAGGCACACGGCGCTGTGCTCAGCTCATCAGCACCAGTGGAGCTTACAGAGTCTGAGACTGAGTATGTCGTTAGTGTCATCAAGCACATATACAAAGAGCACTTGGTGCTACAATACGAAATCAAGAACACCATGACCGACACCCTACTGGAAGAAGTCTCAGTAGTTGCCACCCCGTCTGAAGAGGAAGAGTCACTGGAGGAGGATTTCACCATCCCAGTGGCGAAATTAACGACGGACCAGCCAGGAACTGTGTTTGTCAGCTTCAAGAAATCCGCGGACGTGGCTTATCCGGTCACATCATTCACGAACGTTCTCAAATTTACAAGCAAGGAGATTGATCCTGCCAGTGGCGAGCCGGATGAGACGGGTTACGAAGATGAGTACCAAGTGGAGGACTTGGAACTTACAGGCAGTGATTATGTCGTGCCTGCCTTTGCTGGCAGCTTTGACCACGCTTGGGAGCAGACTGGAGCAAATGGCGAAGAGGCATCTGAGACGCTGCAATTAAGCAGCACGAAGAGCATAGCTGGTGAGAACACAACACCGTGTGACTACTCTTCTTGTGAGACTAACGCGGTTCTCCAGATGCAACTGAACAGCTCACCAAAGCTCTCTCGCTCCAACCTTTGGATGGAACAGATGTTACACTTTCGAACAGCACCCACACCCTTAAGCTGTACGGCAAGACTCTTGGCGGTGGGAAAGTCGCAGCACTGGTTAAGATGGCGTACTCGGCGAAGAGCGGTGTCACCACGAAGATCACGGTAAGGAGTGAGGAGGAGGGTGTCGCTGCTTTGCTCGTAGGAAGCGTGTCCTAGCCTTGATGCATACATGCATGTGTTGATGGAGTCTTGGTCTCTTCCCTTTTCGTCCCATGGCTTTGGCGAGGAAAGCAGGTCTGCCTATGGACGGGTGCCAGTGGTCAGGGATACTTGAGACTTCAATGATCACAAATTCTCGATGAAGATTTGGGCGAATACGTACCGGTAGATGTATTTGCGGCATGCTTAGGTGTGTACCATGTAATACCTAAAGAATGCGTCTACATTGCCGAATTCGTTGGTGTTTGCTGGGCGTATGTCCTGTGGTGGCGGTAAGGGAGGTCATAATATTACTTCTCAGATAGCCGCTACTCAACGTATTCAGCTCGTCAGACGAAGAAGATGCTTTTTAATCATACATGCCGTAGCTACTTGACAGGCACGACAGAACATAGCCCCCGGCTTTGAATTGTGAGAAGCGAAAGCGGCTTAGCCTAACCCTAAGCTTGCCTGACTCGACATCATCATACCTGTTCCATATGCCGCCAATGGATGTTATATCAACACATCTATTACAGCAGCATATTCAATATTTAGACCACTCAGAAGCACGATTGCTCATTCACGATGACCAAGAAGCGCAAGCAGCCCGACTCCAATGACTCAAACACCCTATTCACCAGCAAACGCTCACGGCCCAACCAAGTCGACGGAAGTGACGATACTCCCAGCGCAGCTCAAGCGCGTATAGATCCCACAAATGGCCAACGCGGAGCCTTCCCCGGCCTCGACGGTCCCCTCGGCGAAGATGAGCTCTTCTACGGTCCTGCAAATGACGGCATGGAATATTTGCGGATGGTCAGGTAAGCTAACACCTCCACCTATCCTCCCAAGCAACACATGCTGAGACTACACCCTTCTAGTACATGACGCAAGCTGATCTTAGCCATGTATATAGATCTGAAGCCAAAACCGTCCCCAACCTGCTCGTTGCGCCAATCTCCCCCACCGCCCCTCCACCAACTCAAGATATCTACGAAGACTACCCCCAAGGCTACTACGCTGATGGCGCCTACACCGCTATGCCTCCACCCTCTTCCGACACCGGTCAAAGAAGAACCAGAGATGAATCAGAAGCCTCAGATGTCGACCCCCAAGAAGCATACTACACCGCCCTGCACACGCGCTTCTCCACCCTAAGCTCTCACCTCCAACACCCGCCTCCGCTCCCCGCAAACCGCGTCCTCAATATCCCTGCCGGCTTCAACACTGGCAAGGAATGGCGGAATAAAATATTACGCACTCAGCCGAAAATGGGTATTCTGGCGCTGCTACAGCAGGAGACGGTGATCAGGGGCTTGGAAGTACTGGAGGATTTACTCACGGCTGGAAATCTGAGAAAGGAAGGGGGCAGGAACATTGGGGCATGGGCATGGGGTTTGTTGGCTAGGTGTAGAGAGTTGGGGACTATGGGAAGCGAGGAGGTGGGAGTTGTGAGGAGGGTGGGGAAGAGGGGGGTGCAGTTGCTGAGAAGGATGAGGGCTGGAGAGGTGGTTGAAGTGGAGGATGTGCGCGATAGGGGTGAGGGGGTTGATGATAGTGAAGGGGAAGATGATGACGTGGATGTGCGTCTGGCGCATATGAAGCCCGATGAGGTGGAGGATGTGCGCGATAGGGGTGAGGGCGATGATGATAGTGAAGGGGAAGAAGATGAAACAAATATCCCTGTGGCGCAAACGAAGCCCGATGAAGTGGTGGACGAGGAGGAGGATGACGCTATATCCAACGCACCAATCCCTCCCATCACTTCTCTGCCCGAGAATTCCAGCCATCTCCGCTCCCCACCAGCGGAAGGCAACGTGGACAGCGCTCTCGCAGAAGCCAGAGCGCGTATGCTCGCTTCTCTGAACTCTACCGACGAAAAGCAGGAAGTCATCCACGACACCGAGGATCAGCAGCAGCAGCAGCAGCAGGATTCCGTCACGAAAGGAGAATCTGGTAGGGAAGGTGCTGTTGACGAGGAAGGTATTCATGCGACGCTTGATATGATTGTTACGATTGTTGGTGAGGTTTATGGGCAGAGGGATTTGTTGGATGGGAGATTTTTGTGGGATGAGATGTAGATTTTGTGTAGATTGTGAGATGGTGATTTAGATAGTTGGGCTGGGATTAGCTGCGATGTCGTATACCTTTGGCTCGAAGAACTAGTGCTCAAAAGACATGCGCTGTAGGTTTCTTTTGGGTCGCAATAATCCTTCTCTATGAAGTAAAATGGAAACGAAACGCCTGGGTATCATGCTATGCTCATTTATCCCAATCGTATACTCATTCACCATCTTTCGTCACAACCTGTGCAAAGGATGGCTAGATCCACTCTTGCCAAAGAACACCACACCAGCCTCATCCTCCGAGACCTCAGCCCCTGGCCCATCCTCTCGCGCCATTGCTTTCAGCAGCTCATCTAGATCAAGAATGTTCACGCCGTCTTTGAAGGCCCAGCCAAGTTTCTGGTGTATCCCTAGGATTCTGACCTTGGAAAAGGGATATAATTCGAGAAAAGTATACAGATTTGAAGCATCAAGTTGGGATGTGTCGTCTGTATCGAAGCAGTGTAGATCGATACGTGATAGTGTTGGGTGCTCGGAGCTTGCATTGAGGAAGAAGTCGGTATCGATGAAATCTACGGATATTTTTAGATGTCGGAGATTGGGTAATAAACCCATGATGTTGTTGAGAGGTTTTTGGCCTAGCTGTAGACGTGGTATTGGCGCTAGGATTTCGAGATATTGTAGTTGTGGTCCTTTTGCTAGCAGTAATGGACCGATTGATAGCATCGAAATATGCGGACAATTGCCAATGCTGAGATGGGAGACTGTTGGGGGTAAGGTGCTGAAGTAGACGGTTGTCTCATCGTGCAGTCCGCCACTGATATGTAATTCTTGTAGTTGGGCGGGCCAGTCAGACTTGAGTATGGATTTGCCTGGATCTTGGGTCGAAGAACGAGGCAGATGCAGGATTTTGAGGTGTGACAGGAAGGATATGGATCGTAGGAGGTCGGACATGGCTATAGACTCCGAGACGAAGGAGAGATCAAGCCGGCGGAGGTGGATACATTTCGAAAGCGCAGCGAGGCAATTGACGCTGAGATTCTTAGCAATTGATGTCTTACTCGCACGAATTTCCAAATAGTGAGCTGTACCGCGGAGCTTGAACAGAAGTCCGCGTCTTCGTTCGCAAGCTGTTCCTCAAATTCGTGGAGGGAGACTCACGCGAAAGATGCTTGTGGCGCCACAAAAGCCTCCAAGTTCCCCTTCACCCTGCCTAACAACCTAGCCGTCAAGCTCTTGCTCCCATTATGCACCAAGCGGCTCATATCCAGGGTTTTCACCAGCTCTGCCAGGCCGTTTGTTCGTATGTGCGCATTGACCGAGGGGCATATTGATTGCACGAAGCGGTCGTAGTTCTTGCCATCGATGACTGGACTGCTGTAGAGGGCGGAGATGGAGTCCAAGTACCAGAAGCGTGAAACGAGGGTAGAGGAGTAGAGGGTGGATTGGTCGGCGGATGTGAGGTAGACGAAGACGTTTCGGAGAATTTCAGATGGCAAAGCCATTGTTGATTGTGGGAATCGTGCTTGGAACAGTGAGATCTGAAATAGACTGCGGTGCTGCAAGCAGATTGGAGAGTGTCAAGTCATGGTCTTGCTTTTTCTTCCGCTTCCAGGCTATGCAGATACAGCGTACAGGTAGCCTCACCATTCGCACATCGCAACCAACAACGCTCCCAAAGTAGTCAGACTGCGGCTAGGTGCCAAAGTGGAATTCCTTGTACCCGTGCGAGCTGTGGTTGTACCCTTGGGTGTAGGTATACTCGTGGGTGTACGCTAGGAGTGGGAACAAGAAGACGCCACAAGACGAAAAGGCTGATCAGTAATGCAGTGTATCCAATACTGTCATGTGTATGGTAGTAACGCCGTCTGTATCGTAAGCCAGTCTACGAACCTTGGGTGTGGGTGAGTGGCACGAGTGGGTGTACTCTTGAGACTACAATATACTAACAGAGCTAATTCTTATCGATAGCGCTTAAAATTACCCAGAGCGGATCATCTTAACTTCACTCCACGTGATGAACTACTGGGGACCTCAATGGCGTCCCTCATCATTGGGAGAAGATCTGCGAGACCAATCTCTATAGCCTGTAAGACTACAGCGTTGTTTCAGTGCAGCATCCCCAGGCGAAATCCACGCTTTCTACAGACTTCGGCCACTGGCCACCAAAAGGTGCCCGACTTCGCTTTTGCTTTCGAGTGTGTATTGTTTTTCATTCCAATCATGGACTAATGGTTGAGCGCTCTTTGGGACGCTTATCCCGGCTGACACTATTCCAGTATCGATGGCGTCCTCCTCCGCAGCTCCAATCCTCTCCCTCGCGCCAACCGCGCCCTCTCCTACCTCCAAGCCAACCGGATTCCCTTCATACTTCTCACCAACGGCGGCGGAAAGAGCGAAGCCGCACGTGTCAAAGAGCTGAGCTATCAGCTTAACGTACCGCTGAATGTGGACATGTTCGTACAAAGCCACACACCGTTCGTGGAGCTCGTTGATGGCGAGGAACAGTACAAGGATAAGTGTGTCCTTGTAACGGGCGGAGACGGAGATGCTTGTCGAAAGGTAGCTGAGAAGTAAGGGTCTGCTATCCTATCAATCCTGGGTGGACGCTCTGACGAGTGTGAGTAGTTACGGCTTCAAGAATGTCCTTACACCAGCTGACCTCATAACCACCTTCCCTACCCTCTGGCCGTTTGCATCTCCTCAAAATTACGAATCGTACGCCCGGTCTCTTCCGAATGCCGAACTTTCCCCAAAAGAGTATGCTCCGAATGACGCAAGGAGTCCTGTCAAGATTGACGCTATCTTTGTATTCAACGACCCTCGAGACTGGGCCCTTGACACTCAGATCATCCTCGACCTGCTACTCTCCCACAAAGGCTATCTAGGCTCTTTGTCTCCGAAAAACGGCAAAAACTCTCTTCCCAATCGAGGATACCTCCAAGACGGCCAGCCTCCCCTGTATTTCTCAAATCCCGATCTCTTCTGGGCAGCAGCATATCACCTCCCCCGCCTAGGCCAAGGCGGTTTTCGCGAAGCCTTCGAAGGGGTGTGGAATGCCGTCACTGGCGGCAATGGCGTTCTTCTCGAGAAACGCATGTTCGGCAAACCAACCCAGGGCACCTATTCATTCGCAGAGAAGAGACTGGCGTCCCATAGAAAAGAGTTGCTTGGCAAGGGCCAAACAAGGATTGGTATGGAGGGATTGAAGAGGGTCTATATGGTGGGGGACAATCCGGAGTCTGACATACTCGGGGCCAATCAATACAAGAGTCACGCGGGAAGCACGTGGCAATCCATTCTCGTACGCAGTGGTGTGTACAGCGGTGGCGAACCTGCTCATAAACCGAAAGTGATAGTAGATGATGTTTGGGATGCCGTGCGGTGGGGAATCGAGAACGAAGGAATCGAGGTAGAATAGAGGTACCTCGATCTTGTTTGTCTAAACACAAGTGCACTCACCCAGACAAGGTTGGTAGAATCGAACGTCAACATCACACTTTCACTCATACCTGCACTTCACCAGTGTGTCCCTCGAGATACGGAACACCTCATGCTCGATTCTTATCTCATGAGTCCATTCGTTGTTATCGAGGATGAGGAAGGCACCTAATTGACTGCAAGCCTGCTCTATGAGCTTCTCAATCTACAAGTGATGCACAGAAAAGAAGGTCCATGCCAACAACCGACCTCAAGTCTTCCGCATCGTCGTACATTTGGGGTGCGAGAGAGAAGCATGCAGCTCTACTCTATGATCCTCTAGAACCCTCAATACACGAAAGAAATGGATCCCCCAACACCCAGACAATACGCACGACGTCTAGCCACAATTGCCAAAGAGAATATGGCAGAAAGAGTAGTCAACCGTGCGGTCGAACTATCTTCAGGGAACACAGCTCCTAGCACCGGGTGGGTCTTATACGCAGCGAGTTCTATTCGAACAAATAACGACATGTCCTCCTCAGTGCGGAGGGTCTGACCCAGGAGGCGTCCATATTGGTCCATGGTGAGGTTAGTCGCTATCAAGATATTTGTTCTCACGTCGCAATTGATTTTGATTGTGGATGTTGTTGTTTCATCTTCGATTGCCTGTTTGCATACTTCATCCGAAGCAGACTGCTAACAGGCTCTTCATGACTTGCAGTGTGGAAAATGAAGACACAAGCTGCGCTGAAATGCACAAAGATAGTACAATTGCATGAGTTGATTCTATTTTCTGCACAACTGCTGATAGTTGGCTAATAGTCATTCTGTCCCTGTAACTCATACGCGCGCATTCCAGGGCTAAAGAAGGAGAAAGGGAAAAGCATTGGCGCATAAGATCTGGTGTGTTGATGTCTTTCTATCAAACAGCGAAGGCTCACGTCCCGCGCCTCCCCTCCAGGTTCTTGAAAGTCTGTATCTTGACTGCCTCATACTGAGGTTGGTGCTTGACTCATGATCAGCTACGACTTGATTTTGGCAGAAATGTCTTAGCGATCAGATACTCTGTGTACACTTTAAGAAGCAGCGCGTCTGACTCAAAGATCTCAATTTCATACCTCGATTATTCTCAACCTTTGACCTCTTTACTTTCAGAGGCGGATCACGTCGTTCAGGCACCATGTTGTAGCCTACAAGAGCATTGCGTACTCGCATCTACAGCTCTCTACAACATTGGTGCCAGAACCAGGCGATATTCCTTTCGGCAGACCTTCCTCTTCTTGGGCGGCTTTTCCTATGATCTGAAGGCTGCTATTAATAGCGACACTAAACAAGTGGGAAGGAAAGTTTGGTCTAGCAGGGGTCTGTTTCAATGACGAAAGGATCTGAGGACGACTCAGGCTCAGCCCTATTCGAGCTGAGATTAGAGACTAGAGCGATCCTTCGCGTCTTGGTACTTTATGTGGCACTACATAACTTGATGTAGGGAGCAGGATGGTTTCCGTTGTCGAATTTCCAACGCGGTTCCTCAGCTCTTTCCAACATGGTGGTTAGAATTTCCTTTGTCATATAAATTATACTGTACAAGCTATGCAAAAAGTCCAACTCGTCAACCATGCCCACCGTTTCCGCAATGGGCCATCTGCCAGTATTCTGGAGGAAAAAGAACATCCGGGACACCGAGTTCTTACTTTCCGACATGACGGTGGGCGACAGTCCCAAAGGCATCTTCACTTCCCTTGGATTGAACCCCAAGCGGAAGAATGCCAATGGTTGGCGCTTCAGCGTTGTCCTGTGGATCCTCTTGGCTGTATGCATCTTCAGCTTGAACCTCGGCGTTACGGTTTGGGCCTCGACCAGCTTCTCTGCCGTGCAAAATGTGGCTCTTGTCTATGAAGGATCATGCTCGAAAGTCAAGAATACTCTCACTTGGATCCACCTCGCAATCAACCTCCTGAGTACATTACTCCTCGCCGCCTCGAATTTCTGCATGCAGATTCTCTGCGCGCCGACGCGCAAAGAGGTCGATGCAGCACACGCAAGACGCAAATGGCTGAGTATTGGTGTACCTAGCTTCAAGAATCTGTTCTACGTCGACCGTAAGAAGAGCGCTCTGTGGATCATACTCGGACTCAGCTCCATACCATTACATCTACTATGGAACTCGGCCTTTGTCAACACCTTGAGCTCCAATTATTATGTCTTCAGTGCGGTCACTGAAGCATTCCCGAATGACCGCCCTTATAATAAGACGACGGAGGCCCCGTATCGTTATCCAATCGCAACTCAGTCCATGCGAGAAAAATATGCGAATCATTCCTTGATTTCATTGAGCGTCCCCGACTGCATACGAGCTTACGGGCTCAACCTCAATTAAGGATACGGAAACCTCCTCCTGGTCTACGACACTGAAGTGGAAGACCACTCGTTGCTATTCCAAGGGTTCAACCAAGACAGCGGACCAGTAAAGGTTCCGACGTCATCAGCTGCGGGACTGTGGATGTGCGGTACTCCTGCTGATGATCCCATGCCCTATACGGACAAGACTGGGTCCTATTGCGACTTCTGCGAGCTCATCAAAGCGAATGCCACTCATTGGAACCCTTGGAATGGATATAACCTTGCAGTGTACACACAAGGAGCGAACCTAACGCAACATCCGTTCTTTATTGAAGGCAACGTAAAAACCTGTTTGGTGGAGAAAGCAGATCGGCCTTGTCGGTTGGGAATAAGTCATCCCATCCTAGTCACCGTGCTCATCTGTAATGCGGTCAAGACGATTTGTTTCATCCTTGTCCTCTATGTTGGTGGCTCCATGCATCCATTGGTAACCAATGGAGACGCGATCCAATCGTTTCTCTCGCAACCTGACACAAGTCTCAAAGATCGCTGCCTGGTTTCAAAGGTCGATGTCAAGAACAAGAAGCACTTTTGGTCGGAGCAGCCTGTACCACTCCGGTGGCGGGGCAAAAGAAAACGTTGGGCGGCCGGAGCCACAAAGGGTTTCTGGCTTTCGACGTTTATCCCGTATGTGTTGCTTTGTTATGAGGCAATCGATCTATCCTGCGCTAACTCTCCCATAGTGCTCTAATACTTATAGCCACAATTCTCTGGTTGGCTTTGCAAGGCGGAATGTGGACACATGGTAATAAGCGACTTGTCACAAGTGGTTTTGGAAAACCTGATACGAACTATCTTCTTGGTCACGAGGGCTTATTCTTAACAGTCCAATCACCAGCTGTAGGGTCTCTACTCGCCAACACGCCGCAGATCATTGTATCGTACATATACCTTGCCTACAATGGCCTCTTCACTTCGATGCTAAGCAATGCAGAATGGGTGGGATACAGCGTTCGCCGGAAGGGCCTTCGCGTTGCGTGGCCCAGAGGTCAACAGAGGGCACGTGGATTTCTTCAACTACCTTATATTTATGCCGTCCCGATCATGGTGGCATCGACAATCTTGCACTGGCTCATTTCACAAAGTCTTTTCTTGGTTCGAATATACGTATGGGCTGGTGACGAGATTGGCGGCGTAGACAGCTCGATCTCCTCGATTGGTTATTCGCCATATGCGATCGTGTTTGCCTTATCTTTGGGAGGGGCAATGCTAATGGCAGCGCTGCTTCTTGGATTTCTGAGAACATATCCCGCAACAATGCCCTTAGCTGCTTGTTGCTCAGCGTCCATTGCAGCTGCGTGCCAGCCAAGAGAAGATATGGCTAAAGACGAGCTGACGCTGGAGAGACTTCAGTGGGGAGTAGTTGATGGAGGCATGTCGGTCGATGGCGATGATCACATTGAGCACGCATGCTTTTCAGCCAAGGAAGTCACTCCCTTGGTCGCAGGCCGATATTATGCTTGAGGCCGCATACGTCAATGAGACTCATGTAAACTCAGCCACCATGCACCAGAAGAATCTTCTCCTCCATCGTCATACCAAACCATGCGATAGTGGTTTGCAAAAGCCTAGGATCACGGCGTCTCACATCTACAAATCACGCAGACGAACTCCCTACGAGTTGCGCGAATAGATCGATCTCGGGCAGATCTGCTTGGAGCTCCTCACGAAATCGTACCTATCTGATTTCTATCTTACTTGCTGGAACGTCCACCATCAAATCATGGACTGTCTCAGTCTCGCTTCATCATCACAGCATCTGGGAAGGAGACCGCCCGAGTCTGCGTTTGTTTCGTATCGACGTCGGTGACCTGCACCTCGTCGGCAGCTACTAGCCGATCGTACATATTGCAAAGGTGTTTGAACGCTTCGCTATTGGCCTGGCCGAGAAGCTCATGCTGCTCCCAGCTTTCAACACCGCTCGAAAGGTGGAAGCTTCGTAGCGTCTGGGCACTCCGCGCCTTTGGTATCTCTATCCGTCAAGATTATCAGCCAGCATCTGATGTTTTCATCAAACATCCACTTGCTCGTCTGAAAATTGGGAGTTGGCAGTTGGAGTGTCATTCACTTCATGAAATCGTATCCGACAACCATTCTCGTCTCCCGTGCCTCCGTATCTACCATCGGCGCCCTTTACGCCACCCTCTTTATATTATCCAGGAAATTACGGATTACTGTCCTGCTAGCCGGGCTTGATGTCTTGTTTCCATAAGGACTCAGGAACCTGGGCTTAAGACTAATTTTACAATGATTGAGGTTCTTCGAAGGGATATCAGCCACCCAGATTGAGCAGCCAGAACACATCATCATCGATTATCCCCGGTACTGCCTATAATTCCAGTCTCCGCAGTCCAAAACCTCCACTATTGCTCCTCCAGAATGAACGAATCACACTCTACTGGCCAACCTACTTAAGTGATCATCTATACCTGACTGCTATCCGAGTACAACATAATTATCTTGAGCCCCTAACGTACAAATAGATTTACGTCTAGAAACGCCGCATCCTTCGTCCCAAATTCCTCGCTCCAGATCAGATGCGTGACTATCGTTGATATCCCTAGATGATCGTCGCTCCAAACACCGGTCTATGCTTGCCGCAGCCGTCCTCATTGACCTGATATACGATATCAGTCCGAGGATTGGAAAATGTGACCCTTTTGTAAACGTACGCCCTGATGGTCCAACCGAAATCCATTAACCATTTTCAGCGTAAGGACCTCCTCATATCATACCAAACTCTTCACCTTCGCGTTAGAGATGCCCTCAATAAAGTCTCGAATAACGCTGTCGTTTACGCTTAGAATCTCCATGAGGCGGATAGGTCAAGGATAGATGCTTTGATCACGCTCTTACCCGCCTTCGTCCTATGCTTCCCCCAGGCTGCAAGCTTCCAATTCCAGCCCATTCCGAGCCGACTGGAGGGCTCCCTTGATCTGGGCTTCCCAGGTCTAAGTTTGTTGAGAGGATATGCGGGGTGTACCGCTCTCCTTTATGACTTGTATACTTTGGCAGTCAGGGCATGCGGCTTTTGATTATATTAGAGATGTCTTTAAGAATAACATACTTCAACCGCTGAGAAAGCTTTTCGCAGACAAAAAGCGACCAATCGATCTTGGATAATCGATCTTGGATACCTCATCCATCCCGATGTTGATGTGGCATTGAGGGTAGTTTATGCACAAAAGGTTCAATGAACGCACCATGGCACTCCTCATGGTGGTATTTTCGTGCACAAAAGCTTTAAAGAACGCACCATAACCCTCCACTTCAAAACAAGTCCTCCATTGTCTTCCACTCACGCACCTCTTCCTCTTCGTGCATCTCCTCTACGCTCAGATCTTGGCATATGGACTAAGATACACAAAGAAATCTACCCATAAAAAACCTGTTACCAATTTCCACCATCCCAACCACGGCACACAAAACCCCACACCCGCTCTTCCACCCACCGATCTCTCCACCCTAAAAAACATAATACATTATATCAAACCATCATCCGACCCATCACACCACTACCCATAAACCCTCTAAGCATGCAACAAACCAAGAGAACCTATTCATATAAACACCCATCTCTCATCCCAAAACACTAGAGCCTGCTCAAGCCCACTAATATAACCCTACCCTCATCTCCACTCGCACGTCCTCATTCCGTTTTCACAGTCATATTCGATCGCAATCCCAAAACCCATCTTTCCCTTATGATACTCATCTCAAAAAGTCTACTGTCTGCACAGTACCGACTCTAACCACCAAAATCCACATCCACTGCCTTTTCATTGACACAACCTCGAGCGCCTCCCCCCAAGGCCGAGATTGCATCACATAAATTCCGATAGATGCATCTGAAAAATGCCCGTATGCATACACGCACAGCAAAAGCCACGGCAATGCTCAGAAGCCAGATCCAGCAGAAATGAACAATATGTAATGTCGTCGTTCTCTAATCTCCTTGCATATTTTCAATGTCTTTGCGGTGAACTTGGATGGTAGTGGATTCGATCTTCAGAGTGAAGGTGTCACGTCACTGAATGTAACTCCAACGATCCAGCCGGATCATAATCAATCCAACCCAACCTCCAAACCCACCCTCCAAACCCACCTCCCCAATAGCCCATAACCCCCCTTATCCCACAACATACCATCCCATCCAATCCCAGCCCCAAAGCCACACTCCATAACAGACCCCCCCCATAAACGCAAACCCATACCCACGCTTCCCCTCCCATCTCGCTCCTCCATATCGTTGCCAGAGCCTTCTGTTGCGCCTCCTCCTTAATCATTCACCTCTGCAACGCATCCCCTAAAAACCCTAATACTCACAAGCCCATCACCTACAAGCTCCTTCAACCCCAGCCACAACATCCATTCAAACCTACCTTTCCGCCTACCTCGAAAGACTCCTGCTGGCCACTCAAAAGGATCTTTCCCACCACAATTGCATTCTGCATATCTGCCACTTAGCCCTCCCTCCATACCCCCATCACCTTCACCAATTCTACAATCGCAATCCCTCCACGCCTTCATCACGCGCTTTCCTGTGTGGGCTTCGGTTCATCCAACATTTGCCTCAAATAATGGCATCGTCATCTTCCCTTCGTCAAACAAAAGAACCGTAGACCAAGCTCGGCGCACAACAGATATACTCGAAACAAGTCTCGCAGTCTGCAGTCATTTTATCTCGGCCGTATGCGAAGTCGAAATGCTCTCCCTTCTTTGAGTATAGAAACCTGGCAAATCATCATCCATGGCCACCTCTGCCAAAAAGCAATCATCCACCCACATCAGCGAAAAATCCCATATCACCCATCCCATCCCCCATCCAAAACCCATCCCATAATCCCTCCCACTATCCTTTCATCTTTACCCTCAACGCTCTCCTCCCCAAGCCAAGGAAACCACGCCAAATCTCGGATCCCAAAAGATAAAGAACATCCGCGCAGACTCTCCCTTTGGAACCCAAATGCGTCCAACCCTTAACAGTGAACAACTATACCTCGTCCAAACACGCCAAACACGCCTCCGCTGCTCGCCATTTGCACATACCCAACCAACGCAACATATTCCCACATTCAACCAGCGCTATTCCATAGCCACTTACCATCCGCACATCTACTATCCCGCACATCTAATATCTCTACACAAGACCCTTCAACTTCAAGCCCACATCCTACATCCCACAAATCATCAAAAAAAACCCCCACCAATCCAACACCCCCTCACAAACCAGCAAAATCAGCATCCCATTCCCACCCTACCATTCCCATCCAACCAACAACCCAGCCACCACACATCTCTACCAACCCAACCTACCCCTACATTCACCGATCCGGTTCCATAACCCACCTCCCATCCCCATCCTCAAGACCACTGCCCTAATTTCCAAACCATTCTCAGAAACCGGAATCAACGGCAGACAAGGTCGAACATTCGACTCGGAAACTTTAGCGAATCAAATCAACGGCCGACAGCGTCTGATGTTCAGCTGGTAATGGAGAATAGTCTATATTCATTGTCAGTCATGCTGTATTGATGAGGAAGTCAGTGTAAATATTTTGTATAGTCGAGTCCACGTCTTCTGAACGCGACTTCATGGAGAATAGGAAGGGAGTTAAAAGACGACAAGATAGCGCGGTAGTAAGACGTTAACCCATCTGTGTTGGCAGTTGAATTCACGTTAACAAATTACAGATTTAAAGAATGATTTCGAGGTTATTGTACAATTGATGACCGCCAAATCCGCGAGGTCGTAAAAAAGTTACTGTGGTACCGCCAGCAGTGAGACACGATGGCCTTGCTCTTGATAGACATAGCGAGATCGGCCGAAGCTCCGTTGATAGCTTACCTGC
>JAABUL010003873.1_pt1 | contig 21161 bp, 18 predicted proteins | sample 5559151 | NCBI WGS metagenome assembly JAABUL01 (sample SAMN10711876, study PRJNA513368) | rock metagenome | isolation source: Antarctica rocks | place: Antarctica: Victoria Land, Pudding Butte sud | reverse complement strand
GACCGACAACCAGCACGCTGCGTCGTGCTGCTGATCGTGCTGGCCGCTGTCGGCGATCTTGCCCGACCTCATAGTCGGTCAGGAATGCCTGACCTGGCTTCCCACAACCTGCGGGAGAGCCCAGTTTAGGCCGCCGTATACACACAGTGGCGGCCAGTCTTTCAGAACCGGACCGACACCGTGTGGAGACATTCTGCTGTGTAAAATCGCCGCTGGTTAGCGGGTACGCTCCTGCGACGCGCCAATGGAAACTGCGATCCGCGAGTATCGGATACCGGAACGCGTGGTCGCCAACCCAGGCCTGACCGGGCCTCCTGTGCCGGCACTCCGTACTGCGTCAGGTGCGCGTCGCAATTGGATCGCTCACGGTCACCGTCCCGCTCTTACGCTCTCCATCAGTGTCTGTCTGTGGGGTGTTAGCGTCGGGCGGGCTTCCATGAGGAGTCACAGCTTTCTGCTGCATGTCAATCCCCATGCTCGCTCCCCTTACTCGAGCGCCCTATCATGATCGTTCATGATCGGTCGCACTCTGGCCCTGGCGGTCGACCTCGCGACTCCTGCCCTCGGCAAGGGACAGCAAGAGTGCTTGCTGCTTTGCAAGCTGTGAATGCACCTTCGCCAGATCGTCGCGAAGGGCGGCAAGATCGTTCTGGGTCAACGATTGTGGTGTGTCGCTGGATAGCCACATTGCCGTGAGCCGGGCTGAGAGAAAGCCAAGCAGCCCGATACCGAAAAAGAATATTAGACCGGCAAGCACTTTTCCTTCCGGGGTGTGCGGGGTGACGTCGCCATAGCCGACCGTGGTTGCGGTGATGACAGTGAAGTAGAGGGCGTCCGTGTAACTGGTGATCGTCGGGTTATGACCTCGTTCTACCAGCCACATTGCGTATGACGATCCGACCCACAACAAGGACATGACGGGCCACAGAAACCAGAGGCTCTGCCGTCCTCCTCGTTCGCTTGTTTCTGCCGAGAGCGCAGTCACAATGCGATAGGCAGAGATGAGTCGCACCAGACGCAGGATACGGATGATTCGGAAACTCCCGGCCAGAGGAACGCAGGCCAGTACGTCCACCCAATGGCCGCGGACATAGACCCACCGCGAGGGGGCGTCCCATAGCCGAACGAGGAACTCAACGAGGAAGATGCCAGAGGCACCAAGCAATAGCGCCAACGGGACACTTGCGGCGTTGACGTCACTTCGAATGGCGAGCAGCACGTAGACGATGGTCAAGAGAGCCATAATGCCCTCCCACGCTCGGTGATGCCGGTCGACAAAGGCGGTAACTCGTCCGCGAGTTCCGTACCTGTGAAGCCTTCGATCTACTGTCACATGCAACCTCTTCGGATCAAGTCTTCAGACTTTCAGGAGGTACCGCCGTCGCTCGACCGGTGCCTAACAGTACAAGCAGCGGAGCAGGGAAGCCATCTCACGCTCGCTCAGGGACAGCCATCGTGATCGTTTTTCGCCGGGGGCTTACCATGATCGTCGTTATCATCGTCGCCCTCTTTCGGAATGCAACCGGCGGGTGGTACGTAAACAGGCGCTGGTATGTCCGTTGCTGTTGGGTAAGGCGTAACAGTTGGGGTGCTGGTAGATGTAGCCGTAGCGGTCGCCGTAGCGGTCCCGGTCGATGTAGCAGTGGGCGCTAGAGTTGCCGTTGCCGTTGGTGTTGCGGTCAGCGTCGCCGTTGCTGTTGGAGTTGCGGTCGGTAGGAGTGTTGGCGTCCGCGTTGGTGTCATCGTGGGCGTCGAAGTCCGCGTAGGTTTGACCGTAGCCTTTGGAAGCGGAGTCGCCGACGTGGGTCGCGCAACCCGCTGTGCAATGCTTGTCAGACGTCGGGCAATGGCCAGAGACAGCTGCCGGTAGTATTTGAGCCAATGGTAACGCGGGGCGTGTGAGTCATATACGGCGGTGTCCAACTCAAGATTGCGGTAGAGGACGAAGACTGTCGAGCTTTCCACCCGGTAGGCTTTCCCCTTGTCCTTCCCGGTGCCAGTGGTAGCGAACTCCTCTGCTTGCAACCCGAGCTTTGGACGGGACGTGATGGGATAAATGGAAGCGGTCGCTGCGACCTCCGTCCGATGCGCCGTGCGAGCCGCCTTCGCGGTATTGAACTCCGACACCAAAATGTCAGTACTTGGAGATATCCCGCCACGGTGCATCAACGCATCCTCATACCATCCGGTTACACGATGCAACGCGTCCCAGCTCGGCCTAATATCCACCGTCGGGTCGTAAATCAAGTTACCGTCGATCGTCGCCTGTCTATTACTCTCCACCCGCGCGTCGAGCAGGAAGTTCGCATGCCACGGAAGCTGCGGTGCCCGTATGCGGAACTGATGGGGATCGGGAAGTTTCGTAGAGGAACCATGCACCGAGGGAACCACGACGACCGCCAGAATGCAACAAAGAACGCCTACCTGAACCAATCGCCATTTCTTCTCACTCAGAATCACAGCCTCGCCCCCCTTTTATTCCGCCCCAGCGTCGGTGGGTTGTGGTCTCCCTGTAGCATTAGCCACAGGGAGACCAGAGCATGAACCAGCAGCATACACTTTTGATGATCGTACCATTATTTGACCACTATGTATGGAGGTATAGTGCACTGCACACAGTCGTGGAATGATCGCCAAACCAATGGGAGGGGTGTTGAGCTGTGAAACCGACCCGATTATTTCTTGCTCTTTTGATTGTCGTTGGGCTTGCAACGTTTGCGGCCGTGGGGGCACGCCAAATATACGCCGGGCACATGCCGCGTGAAGCGGATCAGAGTGAACGCGAGCCGGTCACTGGTAATGCCTGCGGCGTCGAGCGGTGGAGTGTGAAGACCGGCACCGACGCCGGCGCGCGATCCGTCAACCAGGGGTATCACTTTCCCACCACGATCAGTCGGCTGGACGCTCTCACGACGCCTGCCGCGTTGCCATCGCGGAGCCGTGTCCGACCAGTGGAGAGCACGGTCTACACGCTTGATGCGACGCTTCTGCGGTACAAGCAGGAGGCAGACAGTGATTATCACCTGGTGCTCACCGACGGCCAGAACACGATGATTGCGGAGATTCCGGCCGCGTACTGCACCGGCGCAAACAGTCCGTTCCTGTCGGGCATCAGAACAGCACGCTACCAGTTCAGTCAGCACTACAGCGTGGAGAACCGCTTCAAGTACACCCACGCGCACGTGCGGATTACCGGCGTCGGGTTCTTCGATTTTCCCCACGGCCAGAGCGGTGTAGCGACAAACGCGATTGAGCTGCACCCGGTGCTCGATGTCCAGTTTGGCGGCAACCCTAAACCCTTGCCTCCGGTTACGAAGCGACCTATCAGCCCGTCACCCCCACCGTCACCCAAGGGTGGCAACTTCACGCTCTCGGCGTACGTCTCTCCCGCCTCCATGCCATACAACGCCTACCCCACGCTCTATGCGCGGACCGTACCCGGCGCGGGCTGCACCGCCTCTGTGGTGTACAGCACAGGGCGACAACCGCGCTCGTTCGATGGATCAACCAGGATGGCCGGCGGTAATGGGCTGGTCAGTTGGCCATGGCATGAGGAGACCACAGGAAGCGGAGGCACGGCGTCGGTGCAGTGCACCTACCGCGGGCAAAGCAAAACGGTGCTGGCGTCGTTTGGCGTTACGGGCTGACGCTCACAAGGCCCGCCCACGAGTGGTCGGCATCCTGCTCCTATGGTCGCCAGCCCAGTGCTGGTCGGTACTCCTGCGCAGGAACTCCCCACTTCGTTAGATGCGTGTTGTTATACTGCATTCACCACCGTTTTCGGGGCATAGTGGAGCATGCATCACCCTTCCACCCACGAGCGGCTCGCGGCCGTCGTCGAAGACTAGTTGGGCTTGATAACCCGTCGCCAACTACAGCAGGGCGGCATTCCACCGACGCCCCTTGATCGACTTACCTCTCGTGGGTCCATGCTCGAACGCGTGGCCTCTGGCGTCTACCGCCTGACCGGAGTCCCCATACCGGACCACCTTGACCTACGGGCAGCCTGGCTTCAACTCGCACCCGGCATCCCTACGTGGGAGCGAACCGCGGTCCAGGGGGCCGTCTCCCACAAATCGGCTGCTTCGCTCTATCGGCTCGGCCACCTTCCAGCCGATCAGCACGAGTTTACACTGCCGACAAGACACCAGTCCCGACGACCCGATGTTCGTCTTTCTATCCGGCGACTCGAGCCGGGCGAGTCCGTCGTACTCACCGGCATGCCGGTGACCCGACCATCTCGTATCGCTTCGGATCTTCTGTATGACCGCGAAGGTCCGGGCGCATTTGTCGACGCGCTCGCGCCGCACGCAGTGAGGTTCGGCCTTCGGCGCGGCGACGGTCTTGACCTTCTCCGCTGGCTTCTCGATCTCGTGGGTGATCGTAATTCCGATGAATGGATCCAAGAGGCCCGAGAGCACGTGGCGCGGACGTCAAAGGAGGACTACGGAAGACAGCCAGCTCCCAGTAAAAAGCGCCGCGCATGACCAGACACGGCTCGTACGCAACGCCGATGGCATTCCGTCGCGCCCTCACCGACAAACTGAAGGCAAAGGCGAAGACTAAAGCATTCTGCATAGTCATTGGACCGAATAGCCGCAGTGACGAAACATGTTGAGGGCTTCCTGCGGGCTGACCTCGTCCAGGGTCGCCGGCAGCGCCGCCTCCAGAGTCTCTCGCGTCTTCGCCTCCGCCCGCCGAAGCGCCTGCTTCATGACGCTGATCGTCAGCTCAATGGGATTGAAGTCCGGCGAGTAGCTGGGCAGGAAGAGGACCCGTGCTCCGACCGCCTCGATCGCCTGTCGCACGCGTGCCCGCTTGTGGACCGACAGGTTGTCCAGGATGACCAGCTGCCGCGGCTTCAAGGTCGGGACCAAGAGCTGCTCGACGTACTGGTCAAAGGCCAATCCATCAATCGCGCCCTCGATACTCATGACGGCCGTGATCCCGTCCAGCGAGAGGGCGGCACAGACGCTCAGGTTCTTGCCGTAGTTGCGGGGAATCAGTCCCCGGGAACGTTTGCCCCTGGGTGCCCAGCCGAACAGACGAGCGAGTCGGATGTTCACCCCGAACTCGTCCACGAAGACCAGCCGCCGTGCATCGATGTTCTTAGATGATCCGGTGCCACATCAGGCGGCGGCGCTCGTCTTGCTCGGCGGCACCCAGCGTCCTTTTTTTCGGGTGTACTCTACTCGCCGGATCTCCCGACTCATGGTGGAGATGCTTAGCCGGCTCCCGGTCTGCTGTTCCCAGAATCGACAGTGCTCGTCGAGGAAGGCGGCGGGATGCGCGTCCAGTTGGGCGCGGAGGAGCGCGCGCTGGTCAGGACGGATGGTGGGAGCACGGCCCGGATGGCGTTTGGGCGCAAGCGAGCCGGTCTCCTGGTGTTGTTTCAGATAGCGTTTGACGGTGGAGAGGCCGATGTCGAACACGCGGGCGACCTCGGACTTGGATCTGCCAGCTTCAACCGCAATCACGATCTTGGACCGCAGGTCGGGGGAATATGCTTTCATCCTTCAGTATGTCAAATAGGCCAATCACTCCGCAAGTCGCTCTAACCGTCGCCAGCATTTGGGGATCGCAGCGCGATCCTGAATAGGGAGCCCAGAAACCGGGCGTTGACCTTGAACCTCCGAACCGCCGACTGGCAGTAGACGTACAGGACCCCTGCCTGCCACGGTGATAACCACGGATGCTGCCGATGCTAGTCCTCTTCGCTGACTAGCTCTGCAAGATACATCCGCACGGCTGCGTGTTCCGGCCCTGTCGAAATCGTTTATGTCCCCCGGGGCAGGATTTCGAGCCGCTCCCACGTTCGAGCGAGACGGTAGACATGGGAATAATGGACCGCCGGCTTGGATCAGGCTCAAACTCGCTGAGAACCTCCGGCGTCCGTTATGACTCGTGCGGCCACCTCACCGCGCGTGTGCCAGCAGCACCTCACGGGCGGCGCGTTCCATACGCTCGGTGGAGAACGACGGTACAGTGCGACGACGTCCCCAGGCCCCGAGACGGGCACGCAATTCCTCGCTTCCCGCCAGGCGGTGCAGCGCCTCCGCGAGGAGCGGGGCCTCACTGCGCGGAATGAGCAACCCGTTCACCTCGTGAATGATGACATCCGGCGCGCCCCCGGCGTGCACGCCGACCACCGGCTTGCCATGGGCCATGGCTTCCAGATACACGATCCCCAGCCCCTCGTGGCTGCTCGGCAACACATAGATGTCGCACTGCTCGTAATACTCAGCCAGCTCTCCATCCGAGACCTCACCGGTGAAGCGCACATAGCGTTCTACGCCGCGATCCCGTGCCAGCTGTGTCAGCCGTGGTCGATCGTCTCCATCGCCTACCACCACATAGCAGATCTCGGGGTAGCGGTCGATCAGGGCCGGCAACGCGTCGATCGTGGTATCAATCCCTTTGTAACGGTCACCAAACGAGAGCCGAGACACGCTGAGAAGGATGAGTCGACCCGGCACTCCAGCTGCTTGTGACACGCCCGCGGCCGTGGGAGGATCGAACCCATAGGTCAGCATCGCGGTGCGCCCCGGTTCGACCCCCTGCTGCTCAACGAGGTAGCGCTGAGTCGACTCGCTGATATACAGGACGGTATGAGCGCACCGTAACCCAAAACGAGCCGGCACGCTCAGCGGCTGCTCGACTTCCTTTCCATACGCCAGGACTGCCACCCGTGAGCTCGGGCGGAGGAGTCGCAGCAGGGGGATCAGGGGCGCGAAGTTCACGTGGCCCACCAGAATGAGATCGGCGCCGCGGAACAGGGGCAGGAGCAGCGCGGCAACCACAAAGCGTGCTCGATTACCGGCAAAGCCAAACACGCCATCATGCACGTTCGAGTCATTCAAGCTCAACACTGTCGGCGGGCTATCGACAAGTATGTTCCGAAGGCACACCAGCAATTGCCGGCTATACCTTTGAATGCCGCCCTGAGAGCGCAGCGCGGTGAACAGTACATAGGTGCGCATGCAGGCTATCCTACAACAGTGACGTGATGTGCGTCGAGCCAGTGATTACATAGCGCTGGCGTCCATACCTGTGACCAATGATATCGTCCACGACATTGGCCGGATAAGAGTTCTCGAACAGAACCAGCGCGGGAGGGTCCTTTCGGCACAGACGACAAACAGCCGGCGCTCTGATCGTGCTCAGCATCGCCAGATCACGCACGATGGACGCGGCGCTGATCGAGGCAGTTATGGAGGGAGCCGCCCCTGCCGTACCGCCCTATGCTGTATAGCCAGAGGACGACTACAGGTTCCTTGATTCACAGGTTCGCCGCGAGCGCGTGGACGAGACGTTAGCCGTAAGGGTGCTATTCTCGCCGCCGGGCCAGGATATACCGTGTCTCGTGCGGCGCTCCGGGCTGTACACGGCGGTCGTAATCGAATGAATCGGCCTGGAACCCCGCGTCTCGTAGAATCGTCACCAGATGATCGACATCGCCAAACTTGGGGTGGACTTCCATGGCCATCCTGTCGACGCTGGTCAGCCACTCGCTTCCCTCTGAAAAGAGCGCGAACTCTGAGCCCTCGATGTCGACCTTCAAAAAGTCGATGTGGTCCAGGGCATGGCGGCGCATCAGGTCGGGCATGGTCAAGGTAGGCGGCTCGGCGCCAAAGTGCGTCGCCGAATGGAGGGCGGAGACATCGCTGAATGCACCGGCTCCCGCCCCAATGAGACCGAACTCCACCTCAACCCGATCGCGAGCGCCGTTGCGAGCAGCGTTCTCGTAAATCTGGTCCACGAATCCGGATTGCGCCTCGACCGAGATCACGCGACTGGCGAGAACGCTGGCCAAGGCGGTAAACACGCCCACGTTGGCGCCCAGGTCCACCACGATGTCCTCTGGCTCGAGGATCACCTCTGGGGGACGAAAGTACACGGCGCGCCCGTAAATCTCTCGGGCGAAACCAAACTCCGATCCCTTCAGACGTACCTGCTTTCCCAGCGCCCGAAACGTGTACACCTTGCCGCGCATTCCCTCGTCAGCGGCCCGCAAGGTGCGCGAACGGAAAATATCCGGCAGGTGCCGGGCGATTTGCACCAGGTACATGATCAGTACTCGCGCCCCCGCAATCCGGAAAATGGCCGCAAGATCCGATGGTACCTTGCGCACCGGCGACATGCGCCTACTCCAGATGTCCACTCTGCCTCCTTGTCACGCGTCATAGCGCGGTTCGTTCCCCCATGCTATCAGCGCCGGTAAGGCATCCCTGCATCAGGTATGGAGCGCATCCCGCCATACCTGGGCTGTGTGTTCAGCGATGCGCGTGAAGGTGTAACACTGGCGTATCCGGGCAAGGCCTCTCTGCCCCAGCTCCTGGCGGAGCGCGGGGCTGTGCTGAACCTGACGGAGCGCGGCAGCCAGTGCGTCCACATCGCCTTCCGGGAAGGCCAGGCCCGCGTCGCCCATGACGTTGGGTGTTTCACCGCAGGTCGAGCCGATCACGGCGACGCCGGAACTCATGGCCTGAGCCAGCATCAGACCGAACTGTTCCTTCCAGCCGGGTGTGCTGATCGACGCCGACACGCAGACGTCCATCGCATTCAGATAGTGCGCCACCTCGAGATGCGGGACGGTATCCACCCATCGAATCCGGTCGCTGATGCCGAGGTCGTTCGCCAATTGCAGCAAATGGTCCTGCTCCGGTCCTTTTCCCATCAGTAACAACTGCCACTTGCCCTCTAGTCGTGCCACTGCCTGGAGCACCAGGTGCGTCCCTTTCTCGGGCACCAACCGTGCCCCAAAGCCGACCACCAGGGCGTCGTGATGCAGTCCCAGTTGCCGGCGAAGGTCGCTGCCATCGCGCGGTTGGAAGACCTCGGTATCGACGCCTAGCTGCGGGATCACCGAGACCGGGCCGTGATACCCCTGCGCCCGCACCAGGTCGACGGCATCGTGGTTGCCGCAGATGGCGAAGTCGCTGTGGGACAGGTTGTACCGCATGAACGCGGCGAGCGGCGGCGGAAGAGGACGGTTCACGTTCTCCCAGGTAAAAAAGCCAAACCTGGCCCGGGGCGCCCAGAGCCGTCGATAGACGGCTGCCTGAAAGGTGGTGAGCCCACGCGCACCCGATTCCACGTACACGATATCGGGCCGAAAGGTCCTCATGGTCAGATCGAGGCTGCGGTGCACATAGTTGCCACCGCGCCGGGTGAGCGAGGTTGGCAGCGGTACAAAGGAATACGCCGGGCAGCTCGGGAGTTCCACGGGTATCATTCCATGCAACGCCCCCTCGATCGAGTGCGGGACCACCACCTGGAGGTCGATATCCGGAAGTGCCGCAAGCGCATCGAGCTTCCGCTGATTTTGATGGGTCATGTAGGTGTGACTGGAGAGGAGGACGCGCATATCCGATCCTGAGTCAGGAATGAGTTGGTGCGTCATTAGGGTACCCTAAGCTGAGTCAACGCGCTACCCATGCGCAGGTGACAGGGAGATCACGACGCCGTCAACCACTGTCCTCCGTATTCTGTATAGCGCGACCGCTTACGAAGCTGCATGGCGGTGGGGTTGGCCTTGCCCAACGTCCAGATCTCGTCGCTGTGAAGACGGCGGCCGCCATTGACCTCAGCCGATTTCCGGCATCAAAGGAGGCTTCGGCTGAGGTAGCTCGTCCTCGGCAATATCTGGCATTACGGGAGGCTTCGGCTGAGGGAGTTCTTTCTCGGCAATATCTGGCATTACGGGAGGCTTCGGCCGAGGGGAGTCTCCCTCGCCGATGTCGGGCATGAGCACCCGTCGGGGCAGGGTTCGCACCGGGGACGGGCGCGGCGCCTCATCAATCTCGGGCATGAGGAGCCGCGGCGCACGGATGCGCGAGCCGGGCAATGGCTGAGGGACGGTCGGGGCGGGCGCCCGCGGCCGGGTCGCGGCAGGAAGGGATGGAGGGGGCGTGCTGAGTTGACGCCGAGCCGGCGTCGCCACCGACTTGGGGCGCCCGTACACCGCGCTCCCGCCATCGGCGATCTCGATCATCGAGTCCACCCAGGCCTGGGCATCGGAGCCGAGGGTAAAGGGCTGGTACCCGGGGTCGGCCTTGATCTCCTCCGGCATCTCGTCCTCTTGCCAGACGGTACGGATCTCAAGCTCGACCTCGGACGGCGCCTTCACCCAGCCGGGCCGCTCCTCCTTCCCTCCCAACCAGCGCATCGCGATTCTTAGGAGATCATCGAAAGCACGCCGTCGGCTATCGTGTCCGGGTTGGTCTCACTGCCAAAGGACACCACACGGACGTGGTTGTTTTGCGCCTCGATCTGCTTGTAGACCTGGAAGGCGCGATCGTGCTCCTGGCCGTAGCCGAGAATGGCGATGCAGACGTAGACTCCGCCCTTGGCTTGGGCCAGGGTCTGGGCGAACTGATCGGTGTCATCGGCCTCGCCGTCGGTGATGACCAGAGCCAGGAGGTGCGGCCGGTCCTGCTTGGGAACGTCGCCAAACTCCTCCATGTACTGCTCGACCAGCGCCTCCCAGCCGGGCATGATCACGGTGCCGCCGCCCCAGCGAATCGCTGACCACTTCTGACGCCAGTTATCCGGGGAGAGATCATCGATGCAGGTGGCCGAGCCTCCGGCAAAGGTCACGGTCATCAGGCCGCCGGCGTCCTCACCCCCAGCCTGTTCTTTGGCCGCTTGCGAGTCTTCGGCGCCCAGGACCTCGACGATCCGGCCGATGGCCTCGCCGATGAGCTGCCGGCGTTCGATCTTGCTCCCCTCGGACACCGGGTAGCTCATGCTGCCGGTGGTATCGAGCAGCAGCATCGGCTCCTTTTCCACGCCGGGCTTGAGCATTGGGCTCAGATCGTTGACGGATGGTTCTGCGGTTGCCATGTGTGTCCCTTTCGTCTGGTCGTGATGGAGCGGAATGCGTCTCTCCTTCCTTTCTACCCCAACGGAGGCCGAAGCCCCAAACGCGCACAGGAGCTTCCGATCGCGCTGATCGGGTGGTCCTCGCGGCTACGCATCGAACAACGAGGCAGTCCAAAGCCGAGACGATGCATGCTAACGACCGGTGGTGAGATAGCGCTCGGTGGTTACCACCCGAAACGGCGGACCGACCGACTGACGCCAAGCGACATAGTTGGATTGCTCGTACCACTCCAGCCGGTAGTCCCACTGCGGGAAGCATTCAACGAAGTCGGGCGGGATCTTCCCGATCGCATAGCCGGCCGGAAGCAGCAGATCGAACACATCGCGCAGGTACGAGCGGGCATCGATCCACGAGGCGTTGTACTCGAACTGAATGAAATCGATGGCTTGCCGCTCCAGCAGACCCTGCGCGCCGGCAATCACATCCCGGTCGTTTCCCTCGGCATCGATCTTCAGGAACAGCACGTGCACTATCCGGGCCTGGGACGCATAGGCGTCGATGGTGGTCATCGACACCGTTTCCGGCACGACCGTGAACGGAAGCGCGCCGGCCACCCGCTGCGGATGGATAGAGCTGATCTCGCTCCCTTCCCCCACCACGCGGTTGAAGGTCACCGTGCCACTTTGGGCCCCAACGGCCAGCTGGTTGACCGTGGTCCAGGATGCCAGCCGGGGGGCAGCGAGCCGCCTTTCCAGCACCGCGAACACCTCGGAGCCGGGCTCGAAGCCGTGATAGCGCAGAGAGGGCGTGGCGTCCTGCGCCATCAGCGCGTGCAGCAGCAGCAGGTAGTCCCCGCGGCTAGCGCCGACCTCCACGATCACCGCCGGCTCGGCGCCCGAGGCGGCCACTACCTGTTCCAGCACATACCGTTCGCCGTTCACGGCCGGATTGCTGCTGATGCCGTCGCCCCCCGCCATGGTCGAGATCCAGCGACCCAGATGCCGGGCACGACGAAAGGTCGACGGCCGAGTAAGCGGCCACGCCGCGAGCCGTTTTACCCCGCGCTTGCCGATGGCGCCGGCCCCCTTCATCAATGACGGCATCGAAACGGATCAGGTGGAAATTGGCGGTTTCCCATCTCCGCCCGCGGTTCCTCGGTCACTGTCTCGTTAGCGTCATGCATACCATTCCCCCCGATGGCGTTCAATGATACGTGTTCGATAATCAAGAGTTTCGTGTGGTCTCCTCGAATGAGAACATGACTGCCAGTTTGTAGGACTACGACCTTTGGTGGTATCCGCTGACACGGAGGCTCCGCGTGTTGTGCCTGCAAAGCTAGATGTTACTGTAGCCCTACGCAGGCGGGCGCAATGGTTTCAGGCGCCACCAGGCCAGGAACACCAGGCCCACCACCAGCATGCCGAACCCCATCCACAGGTTGATATTGACCTCGGAGGCCTTACGGAGTTCCGCCGAGGTGGCGAGAACCCCGTTAACGATCAGCACCAGGCCATAGAAGGTAAACAGCGCGCCGATCAGCACGCGCAGATCGAATAGCTTAGCTGCCGCGGATTTCGGTTCCGCTGTCCCCTCCGGGTCGGTCGGGCGTTGACTCATATTACCTTCCTCCTTCCTTGCACAGTTACAGGAAGATCACGGAGAGTACGACGGTGATGGCCAGGATAGCGAGGCCGATCACCCACGGCCTCTCGTACCAGGGCAACACCGGCACGGTAGACGGGTCCGGCGCGTTTGGATTCGGTACACCCCACACCAGGCCGCCAAGCTCCGAGAGCGGTTTGGGCCTGCCCAGGTAGCTGACGATGACCGTCACGATCGCGTCGACCACAAAGGCGGCGATAGCGCCATAGAAGTTCTGCATTTGCGCGTTGATCATGGCATGCGCGGGATCGATGTGGCCGCCCGGATAGAAGTAGGACACATAGACACCAAAGTAGTGGACGAGCGCGGCGGCCGCGGTGCCCGATGCCAGCCCAATAATGCCGGACATGGGGGAGACACGCCGCCAGAACATGGCGATGATGAACGTCGCGAACAGGGGAGCATTGAAGAACGAGAAGAGTAACTGAATGTAATTCATGATGTTGGAGTAGCCCGACGCGATAAACGCGGTGCCGATGCCAATCAGCACGCCGAGCACCGTGACCACCCGGCCAACCTGCAGGTAGTAGATATCGGGACGATCCTTGCGGATGTAGTCCTGCCAGATATCGTAGGTGAAGACCGTATTGAACGAGGAGACGTTCGCCGCCATGCCGGCCATGAACGCCGCTAGCAGCCCCGCCATGGCCACGCCCAGCACCCCGTTGGGCAGGAACTTGTTCATGAGCAGCGGGATCGCGTCGTTATAGGGGAGGCCCGAGGACTTACCGAGGTTGGGCACCAGGATCAGGGCGATCAGGCCGGGAATGATGGTTAGGAAGGGAATGAAGATCTTGGGGAAGGCCCCGATGAGCGGCGTCCGTTGCCCGGCGGAGAGGTCTTTGGCGGAGAGGGCCCGCTGCACTTCCGCGAAATTCGTGGTCCAGTAGCCGAACGAGAGCACGAAACCAAGTCCGAAGACGATGCCGATCCAGTCGCCCAGTGGGTTCGACCAGGGGATGCCCGTGCCCTTCCAGGTGTGGAAGGCGTCGGCGCCCAGCGGCGTATGGGTGACGGCTGACTTGAACCCACTCCACCCACCGACACGCACCAGTCCAATGACCACGATCGGGATCAGGCCGGCCAGGATCACGAAGAACTGCAGCACTTCGTTGTAGATCGCGCCCGACAGTCCACCCAACGTGATGTAGGCCAGCACGAAAACCGCCGAGACCACGATCGCCGCCCACAGCGGCCACCCGAGCAACGACTGCAGAATGATACCCAACGCATAGAGGTTCACCCCGGCAATCAGCACACTGGAGGTGGCGAAGGTGAGCGCATTGAACAGGTGCGTGGGAGCATTGAAGCGGCGGAGCAGATATTCCGGGACACTCCGCACCCGGGACCCGTAATAAAATGGCATCATGACCACCCCGAGAAAGACCATCGCCGGGACGGCGCCGATCCAGTAGAAGTGCACAGTCGACCATCCGTACTGCGCCCCGTTGGCCGCCATCCCCAGGATTTCGATGGCGCCCAGGTTGGCGGAGATAAACGCCAGGCCCGTGACCCAGGCCGGCAGGGAACGCCCGGCCAGCAGAAAGTCCTCGCTGGTAGCAATTGCTCGCCGGGCCAGGACACCAATGACGATCACCAGAGCGAAGTACACGACCAGGATGCCGTAATCGAGAAGGTTGAGGTTCAGCCGTAGCGCAACAGCCGCTATCTGCATACCGCCCCCGGTCCTATGTGACGCTCCGTTCGGGTCCGGCCCGGCCTCGTGATGCTGGGAGGGGAGAAGGAGAAGCTGCAAGAATTATACCGGTCTTGAAGCCGGTCCTCCTTCGTAGAATGAGCTGCTGAACCCTTTCATATTGCCTCCACTTTAGGCGCAGTGGGCTGCCTTCGGGGTCCTATCGCTGTCAGAAGGGAAACCGCTGTGATCGCTCCTTTTCACCGACTGCCTATGTTCCTCATGCTGCTCATGGCGTTGACCTCGTCGATCTTGGCGCCGTCGGGCGCGCGTAGCGTCAGGGCGAGCGGTGATGCCGCCGCGCTGTGGCGAACTGCCACCATCGGCATGTAGCACTCCGTGCACACCGTTCATGCTGGTGGCCGGGTAACCGAAAAAGGATGTTGCCCGTCGCTCGATGCCAACTGGCGCATTACCGGCGACTGCTCGGGTCATGCGCTCGCTAGCAGGGCGCACTTCTGGCTGCGCGGTCGGCAGAGCACTCAATTGCCAGGCGCGACCGCGCAGGCCGTCAACGCGCACTACATCGTGCTCCTGGGCAAGTCCAACCAACCCACCCCAGTCTGGATGCGTAACGCCCATACGGCCAATCACTGGGTTCGCGTCGATTCGGACCCGACGTCGTTGGCACTGTATTACACGTGCCCCGCGCTCATAATCGCTCATTTCCAGATTATGCGACTCGCCACCTATCGCGTGCTCGGTACCACTACGGTCGATCACCACGCGGTGTGGCATCTGCGGCGAACGTTGCCCAGCCAGGGCGAGGTAAACGAGCTCTACGTCGACGGACGAACCTTCTAGTGGGTGCGAATTGTTGGCTATGATGGCGGTTGTGCGGTCTGCGATGGTCCCTCGTTTCAGGAGCACTTCACCTTCGACTACTCGCGAGTGAACGCACCGCTGCACATTACCGCGCCAAAGGTCGGCTCGACGACGCCCTGACGGGCCAGGCTCCCCAGCGCCGCGCTCATGCATAGAACGCGGTACAGCGAGGGAGTGGTCGTTGAACGGATTCATCAGACGGTGAGCGAACAGGTCCTCGATAGCCAGACGCGGGACGATCACTCGGCGCTCTGAGCAGACCTGGCTGCCAGGAGGCAAAAAGAGAGACCGCGGCCAAGCAGGGCCGCGGTCCTCCCCGCTCCACGAGCGGGCTGAGCGAAGTAAACAGGTGTGACGCTAGTGGGCAAACACCGGCACGATGCGCAGGCCGGCAAGGCTGTGCCGGGTGGAGAAGTGGTACCACGCGGTGTTGCTGGTAATCAGCCGGCTATCCAGCCGCATCGAACCAGCGAACACCTGAAAGCCGAGCACGTGAAGCGCGGCGTGCCAGCGGAGCGTGTGCAACGCATGCACGGTGCGCACCGAAAGGCGGCCGTAAGCGGCGGCAGTAGGCCCGGAAGCCGGACAGGTGATGCCCGCGACTGATTGGGCAAAGACTGCATCTACCGCCGGGTTCAGCAGCATCACGTGGAGGGCGTTGACGGTGATGGTCTTGTTACCAGTGCCTGTCGAACTCAGTATTTGCTCGTTGATCACGACGGTGCCGACGACGCCCAGGGAGATCGTCTGGTTGGGCGCACCGGTTACCGTGATCGGCGACCCGTTGATGACGAGGTTGGTTACAGTGGAGCTGCCGCTCGTGGTCGCGACGTTTGCTTTGCAGGTAGCGGCAGCTGATGAGCTGAGGGCGTCGGCAGATAAACCGAGGCCCAGTACATTGACACCGGCATTGGCAACCTGTGCCGATGAGTTGGTGGTACCCGCACTGCCGCTGGTCGAGGATGACAGGACACCGGCAGTGACCTGGCCCACACCCAGATTGACCCCGGTGGACGAAAACGTGGTGATCGTGCCGCCCGCGGAAGGAAGCGGACCCGTATCCGCGAGTCGGGTACCGGTGATCCCCAGCAGGGTGGCGATGACGCCCGTGGCGCTGCCGTTGTAGGTGTAGGGGGGCGGGGTGGAGGCCGAACAGGTAATGCCCGCGATTGATTGGGAAAAGACCACATCCGCCGACCCGTTCAGCAGGATCACATGGAGCGCGTTGACGGTGATGGTCTGGTTACCGTTGCCGGTCACGCTTTTTAACTGCTCGTTGATCACGATGGTGGCGCCCGGTGCAGTCACCACCTGGTTCGCGGCCCCGGTCGCCGTGACCGACACTCCGTTGATGATCAGTCCGACCACCGTCGAGGCGCCGCTAGCCGTCGCGCCGTTTGCTCCGCACGTGGCAGTCGCTGATGAGTTGAGCGTGGTACTGGATAGAGTGACGCCTAGCAGGGTCACGCTGGCATTGGAGGTCTGCGCCGATGAGTTGGTGGTGCCCGCACTGCCGTTCGTGGAGGACGGCAGGACATCGGCGGTAACCTGGCCCGCACCGAGGTTGACCCCGGTGGACGACGAGGTGGTAATCGACCCACCTGAGGAAGAAAGCGGACCCGTATCCGCGATTCGGGTGGCGCTAGCCCCCAGCAGACTGGCGATGACGCCCGTGGCGCTGCCGTTGTAGGTTGATGTCGCGGCGTGAGCGGTGAGCGGTAGCGCGACCAGTGTCATCGCGCAGGCCAGAACCAGCCCTGCGCCTCGGCGAGGGGTGTTGTTCAACTGTTCTTTCAAGGTTTGGTCTCCCAGGTGTCGCTAAGGAGATGGAGCATACAGGCGTATGTTGCTCTAATCATGCGCACAGAGCGTGCCAATTACTAGACAATTCGAGGAATTGGAGTACAAATACCTCTCACGCGCGGGACGTTTGTCACTTTCACTTGCTGTAGTTGCATTAGCAGCCACCAGTGAGCGCCTGATGGCTCCATCAAAGGCACTTTTTCCATGACGGCGTGTGACTTCACGGGGCGCCCAACTGTCGAACCGTACTGCACCACTGGGTGCGAATCGTTGGTTACGATGGCGGCTGCGTGGTCTGCCAGGGGCCCTCGTTTCAGATCCACTTCACCTTCGACTACTCGCGAACGAACGCACCGCTGCACATTACCGCGCCAAAGGTCGGCTCGACGACGCCCTGACGGGCCAGACTCTCAATCGCCGCGCCCATGTGTACAATACGGTCCAGCGAGAGAGTGATTATTGAACCGATCCACGACCAGGATAATGGGCACACGGAGCGACTTGTGGTATCGCCGGGTATATCGTCGGAGGGACGCACAGCTAGATTACCGGTGATACGCTATGCTGATCGAGTCGCGAGCGTCAGCGCCTGCTCCGTGGATCTGACATCGGCCTGGGCGCCGAGGGCGCGGAAGATCTCGACGGCTTGGGTCCAGGCTCGTTGAGCCGCCTCGGCCTTCCCGCGACGTGCGTGCACCGTTCCGGCGCAGTGGAGCGCTCGTCCTTCACTGTAGCGGTAGCCGATGTGGCGTGTCAGACTGAGCGCTTCCTCGATGGTCGTCTCCGCTGCCTGCCAGTCCTCCGCCTCGATAGCTGTCAGAGTCTGTACCCAGAGGCCGTCCGCCATGAGCGTGCGGTCGTTGAGGGCGCGGGCCCGCTCCATACTCTGCCATGCTGTTGCGTGGCCCAGCGCGAGATTCCCCAGTGCCAGGTGGATACGTGCCATGATGAACAACTGCGCTACCTCGTCACCGGTAGGTTCGCCTCGCACCGGACGGCGTGCCAGGCGCGCCTGAGCCGCCTCTGGCCGGCCACACAGCAGGTCCAACTCGGCCAGGGCTGTATCTACCTGCCGCAACGCCCTCGAGTCACTGTTGCGCTCGGCGGTCGACCGTGCCTCTTCCAGGTATTTCGCGCTGCTGTCCCACTGTCCCTGGACGAGAGAGAGATACCCAAGGCCGTGCAGCACGTACGGCGACGCTCGGGACGGGCCGATCTCCGCATCCAGAGTCAGGGCTTCTTGCAGGAAGGAGCGCGCCTGGTCCCATTCACCGGTATACACAGCTCGATCGGCCTGCCGATGCAGCAGGAACGCGACCTCAGCCTGGTCTCCCGACTGGCGGCACAACTCAATGGCTCGTTCGAGATAGCAACGCTCGCGCTCAAACTCTCCGAATTCCTCGTAGACGGATGCCACGGCATTGAGTGCTCGCCACAGGCTGGAGATATCTCCGGTTCGCTCGGCCAGCGGCATCATCCTTTCCAGCACCGGGACGCCCTCCTGGACGCGATCCATCGCCAGGTAGGCATAGCCGCGCCACAGTTCCGCCTGGATCAGCGCATCGTCTCGATCCGCGGCCCGAGCCGCTGCCGCCGCGCGCTCCGCGGCTGCTAACTGCTCGCCGAATCGTCCCGCCGCCCAGAACAGGGTAGCGAGCGATATGTAGAGATCGGCCAGGGCAGGTGACGCGACGTCGTTCTCGATGATCTGGAGAAGCGGCCGTATGCGGGATATCCCCAGTGATGGCGTCCCACGCTTGAAGTGGGCACGTCCGATTTGCGCGGTGACGCTCGCCAGCTCGTCCTGTCTCTCGGCTGAATGGTAGATCGCCGCCGCCTTTTCCAGTATGGTCAGCGCCTCGTCATAGCACGCCATAGTCGTCAGGACCGTTCCCAGTTTTCCGTACGCGCGCGCCTGGTCCAGCCCACCTACCAATTCCAGCAGATCCAGATAGTAGGTCGCGGCTACCTCGTTGGCATATCTGGCGCGCGCCCGGTCACCTGCCCGCTCCATATATCTCGCCGCCTTCTCCGGCAGATCACCGCGACGGCAGTGGAAGGACAGGGCTTCCACCTCGTGCGGCTCGAGCTCCTCTAGCGCCTGCGCGATAGCGGCATGCAATCGGGTGCGCCGGCGAGTTGAATGTCCAGCGTAGAGGGTTGCTCGCAACAGGGGATGGCGGAAGGCATAGCCATCGCCACGTTCGTCCAGGATGCGCACTGCCAGCGCCCGGTCAAGCGCGTCCAGCAATGGTCCTTCCCGCAGGGGTGGCTGGTATGCCCGCGCACCCGCCGCGGAGAGGAGGGCGAAGGAGAAGGTCATGCCGGCGACGGCCGCCAGGCCCAGGGTGCGGCGCACATCCTCTCCCAAATGATCCACGCGGGCGGTCATCAGCTGCTGCACCTGCCGCGGCACCGTCACCTCCCCGCTGCCCGTTGCATGCCACCGGCCATCGAGGAGAACCAGCTGGCCGTCCTCTTGCATGGAGCGAACGACCTGGAGGATGAAGAGCGGATTACCCAGGGTGAGCACGGCGATCTGCTCCAGAACCGCATCATCCACCACGCCGCCCAGGGTGATCGCGGCCAGTCGATCACAGTCGGGTCGGGCCAGGCGCAGCAGTTGGATGCGGTGGGCCGATTCGTACCGTGCGGTGGTGGCCAGGAAATGTTGGAGTGCTCCGCCTTCCACCACGCCCTCCTCCTGGTACATCCCGATCACCAGCCAGGGATGGCCCGCGATGAAACGCATCAGGTGATGCAGCCATTGGATGGTGTCGGGGTCAGCGACGTGGAGGTCGTCCAGCACCAGGAGCAGCGGGCGCCGCTCGGGCGAGCTGTGGCTGAGTTCATCGAACAGGCTAATCAGGGCGGCAAAGAGGCGGCTGCGCTCACTCTCCAGCGGAAGTCTCGGCGTAAGGGTGACCCGTGGGAGGGCAGGCACCAGGGATGCCAACTCCGGATACCGGCCACTCAGGGACTGGCGCTGTTCCAGCGGTTGCTCGCGCAGATATCCCTCGAGCGCCTCCACGATGGGGCCGTACGGGAGCACTCCTTCCTGGTCATAGCTGGTCCCCCAGAGCACAATCACCCCATGTTCCGCCACCTGCCGGGCGAACTGCGCGGCCATCCGACTCTTGCCAATACCCGCCTCGCCGCTCACCAATGCCATCTGGCCAGCGCCACCCGTCGCTTCCGTATACGCCTGTCCCAGCAAGTCACAGGCGCTCTCCCGTCCCACGAAGGCAGTCGAGGGAAGGTTGCGCACAGGGTCCGGGAGAGGCGAGACTGTCAATGATTCGTGTCCGTGACCCGCGGGCGCGCCCGAGAGGAGATCATGATAGAGAGCCTCCGTCTCTGGGTCTGGGTCCACGCCCAGCTCGGCCCGCAATGCCTGCCGGTACGCCTGATATTGGCGCAGCGCTTGATGTCGGCTCCCGGTCTGGGCATAGAGTCGCATCAGGCTACGGTTCACCGCCTCCCGCGTGGGGTCCCGCTCCAGCACCTCACGGAGCCTGGCGATGGCGCCGCTGGTATCGCCCCGTTGCTCCAGCAGGGTTGCCAGCCGCTCGCGAAGCCGGAGCGCGAGCGCGGCGAGCGCTTCTCGCCGTGAGACCGCCCATGCGGCGAAGCGATCCTCGGGTAACAGGTCGCTGGGGTAGGCGGTGAGGGCCACCTCGCAGGCGCGTAGGTCTCCACCGTTGAGCGCCTCCCGCGCCAGCTGTCCGAAGTGATCCACGTCAATCCAGACGCGATCGGCCATAAGCGCGATCATCTCATGGTCGACTCGCAGATAGGAGGATTGCGCTTTGGGCGGGAGATCGGGCTCCAGGGCATGGCGGGCGGCATGGAGCGCCTTCCGGAGGGTATCGCGCGCCCCGTCTGGGTCGAATTCGGGCCAGAGCGTGTCCTGGATTTGCTCGCGGTGGAGTCGATGCTCTGGCGTCAGCGCGAGCAGTTTGAGGAGGGTCCTGCCGCTTTGCCGCTTCCATGCCTCAGGCAGCACGCTCTGGCTGCCTCGCTGGACCCCGAATCCGCCCAGCAGCGAAAGACGCAGCAGCGCCGGAGCCTCCTCCACTGGTGGTGCAGCGACCGTGTGCATGTCATCCATCGCGCGAACCCTGCTGCCCGCAGCTTCCGCGTCCTCTCGCCCAACTATAAGGCACAGCAACTATACCGTCAAGTATAGTTGCTGTGCCAACGCAGAGGCGCCGTGCACGGTATCTAGTGGGTCAGTTGTCTTGAGAGTTGCCGGTGGGTCGCGAAGGCGGTAGGCTGAGGGATGGATTCACCGTCTCGCCTCCCCCGGAGTCTGCCATGGCTGGTCATCAGAAGGATCCCCTCCGCCCG